>JGI990J12352_1000082_pt1 | contig 20588 bp, 16 predicted proteins | sample Intmic4MA4BA4MSA_FD_12352 | JGI IMG/M metagenome (IMG submission 12352) | reverse complement strand
AATTAGAATTGTGGATGTTCCAATGGGGATTGGAATTATTTTACTCAATTTTGCTGTTATCTTGATTATCTTTTTGTGGTCTAATAGAAAGAATCGTTTAAAAACATGACATAATTATTCGATGTTCTAGTATTAAACGAGGACTGTCTTGTGTGAAAGATAATCCAAAAATCGGGAACTAGTCGCTGACTAGAACCCGATTTTTTGGTATATTAAGTATACCAAATACAAAAAATAACTTCACTAAGAATACCATAAGACCAACGATATTTCAACTAAGCACGCCAATAAATGTCGACTATCTTATTCCTGAAAAATTTTTTTTGCTTTTTGACTACCATCAAAAGAATTATACTATATTTAAATTATGTAAACTTATCTGGTTTTACCAAAATTTGATTGGCAGTAATCAATTTTCTGATTTCATTAAGATTTTCTCGTTGGTTTGGGAATTGAGATTGCAATGCTCCGCCTAAAGTTAAATTGACTAAGCGACTGTTATTATTACGCCATCTAATTTCTAAGCGATTAAACATCCCTTTGTTTCCACCGCGACCACGGACTCGTTCAAGGCGTTCAAAAGCAATTTTACGCCGAGCGTCAATTTTCTGACGTTTACCCATACCTGTCACAGAATAGTAATAAAGTTCGTTTTCTTCAATTACGACAAAACCAGTGCTTGGTTGAGCATTGCCCGAAACTAACAAACCGACAACCCCAAACAAAGCAGCCCACCAATTAACACTCGTGTTTATTATTGCAGCCTGAACTAATGAATGAGCAGTTGTATTGCCAGTGTGTTCTCTTAATAAATCCGTGAATTGTTGTTCTCTTGAATTTCGCATTATTAATCCCTACTACTTTTGATAATTAGGTGCTTCTTGGGTAATTTCAACGCTATGCGGATGGGCTTCACGTAAACCAGCACCAGTAATCTTAACAAATCTAGCGTTAGTATTTAGTTCAGCAATGGTCGCAACTCCACAGTAACCCATACCAGCACGCAGTCCACCACAAAGCTGGAAGACAACGTCTTCAAGTTTTCCTTTATACGGAACGCGCGCTTCGATCCCTTCTGGTACTAATTTTTTTGCCGCTTCAATCTTCGGCGCATTTTTATCAGTTGTCTGGAAATAGCGGTCACTTGACCCACGTTTCATTGCTACAAGCGAACCCATACCGACATATGTCTTGTAACGACGACCATTAAACAAGACTTCTTCGCCTGGTGTTTCCGCGCAACCAGCAAACATACTACCAAACATACATACGGAAGCTCCAGCTGCGATTGCTTTAACGAAATCACCACTTAGCTTGAGCCCACCGTCGGCGATAACTGGTACACCTACTGAATGACAATATTCAAATACATCTGCTACTGCTGTCGCTTGTGGCACACCAACGCCAGTTACAACACGCGTTGTACAGATTGATCCTGGTCCAATTCCAACTTTCACCGCATCAGCTCCCGCTTCGACTAAATCTTTTGCCGCTGCTGCGGTTGCGATATTGCCACCGATGACTTGTAAGTCAGGAAATTCCGATTTAATTAAACGAACAACATTTAAAACACCAGCAGAATGTCCATGAGCTGAATCAACCCCGATTACATCAACACCAACTTCGACTAATGCTCGTACTCGATCTAATGTATCTGGACCGATTCCTACAGCGCCACCAACACGAAGACGACCCTGTTCGTCATTACAACTATTTGGGTAGCTGATCGTTTTATCAATATCTTTGATGGTAACTAAACCAACTAAGCGGTCATCATCATCAATAATCGGTAATTTTTCGATACGATGTTGAAGCAAAAGGTTTTTAGCCTCATCTAAAGATGTTCCAACCTTTGCTGTAATTAATCGTTCACGTGGGGTCATCATATCTTTAACAAGTGTATCCTTATCTTCGCGGTACTTAATGTCACGGTTCGTCACGATTCCAATTAGTTTTCCTAAATCGTCAACGACTGGAAAACCAGAAACCTTGTAATAACCACAACGCTCATCCGCAACCGCCAACGTAATATCTGGCGAAAGGGTAACTGGATCAGTAATCATCCCGTTTTGGTATAGTTTAACCCGACGAATTTCTTCCGCTTGTTCGCGGGTTGACATGTTTTTATGGATAAAACCAATGCCACCTTGGTGTGCCAATGCAATCGCTAATTTCGACTCTGTGACCGTATCCATCGCCGCTGAAACAATCGGAATATTTAGCTCAATCTTACGCGTCAATTTCGTTTTCAACGAAACATCTTTCGGCAAAATTTCACTTTTCGCTGGTACCAATAGCAGGTCATCAAACGTCAATGCTTCCGATACAATTTTACTCGATAAATTCATGATAATCATCACTCCCGCAAAGGTATTTTGAGCATTATAACATAGGACGCCAGCAACTTCAATATCTCGACATGTTTTGCTATACACTTTCATTTTACTTTTACATATTAAAACAGAAAAAAGCCCTCTAATCTGACACAGAACAGAAATGACAAGCTTTTCTTGCACCAGAATAGAGAGTTTTTAAAAATTTATGCTTATATCTAACTAAATACGATTGCTCCTCCTAACATCAAAACGATGCTGGTCTAAGCATCTTTACTTGACCTCCTTTCGGGGATTTTTACTAATTTATTCATCCACGGGTGAATTTTGAATAAAGTGGATAGTTTTTGCCATGATAAATCATCTATTATGGTGTTACCTTGTCAAAAGGAGTTTCATGAACTTGCGAATGATTGTACAAACCTGACTTATGCACTGTCATCCCATAATCTTTGATTTAGTTGATGACTGGTATAGAATAGGAATTTCACGAGTTTCCGAGCTATTAGTTCCCACTAACTCTAGTTACTAAAAGGAGAAGATCTAAGATGAAAAAGATTTTATTTTACGCGTCGATTTTTATGATGTTTATCGGAATTCGGGCGACTGAACGAGTAGAATATACAGCATTGGTTATGAGTAATGAAGATATTCTGGCTGAGGTCGAGGCATATATAAAAGCACATGAGACAATAGCACATGAACCTCGATTAGACCCGATTTGGCATTTTGTACCAGGGTTGAATGGCATTGAATTTGATTTTGAATTATCCTATCAAAACATGTTATCGCATGGAAAGTTTGATGCTTCATTAATGATTGGTACAAGCGTTCCTTATATAGGATGTAGTAGCGAATTCCGTCAGCACCGAATTTATCGTGGTCATGAAAAATCTCCTTATATAGGATTGCTAATTAACGTTGCATGGGGCGGTGAGGAGTTATTGCAAATGTTGGATATTCTGGACGAACATGGCATTTTGGCATCAGTCTTCTTTGAGGGTAAATACGCTGATCAGAATCGCGATCTCGTTTTGGAAGTTTGGAACCGTGGGCACTTGGTCGGCAACCATTCATACTCCCATCCTGCAAATTGGTTAAACCTTTCTTACAACGGATTCACGGAGGAAATCATCCAAACGAATGAAATTTTGACAGAGGTTATCGGTGAACCGATTACTTTCTTCGCACCACCTGGGGGCGCTTTCAACGACAAGACCATCTTGGCGGCGTACAATCAAGGAATGTATACAATTTTATGGTCAGCCGACAGTATTGATTGGCGTGGTGAACCAGCTAACGTTTTACTAAAACGAGTAATGAAAAGAATTACACCTGGTGGCTTAATTTTAACTCACCCGAAACCAGAGACCGTCATCGCCCTCCCCCGAATTATCGAGCAGATCCAAGGACTTGGACTAGAGTTCCGCCGTGTCGATGAAATCGTCGCTGGTACTCGCAGCGACCATTTTGGAAATTAGTAATCAAAAAAACTCATTTTTGCTGAAAGTGGATTTTGTAGGTTATTCAATTATAAATGGTGAAAATTTAGAGTAGGACTTCCCCATTTTCGCAAAATAGATATTTTTAAGAAAATCCGCTCTCGTTTTAATTAACAATCCACTGTCGGAGGGTCGCAAAATAGAAGAAGTACCTGTCAAGGGAAAATACTTGACACCTGTTTTGATCTGTGTTACAATAGTCGAGTTGAAAAAAGAACAAAACATTTTAGGAGGTATTTTCAATGGTTAAATTAAGATTAACTCGTATGGGATCGCACAAGCGCCCATTTTACAGAATTGTAGCAGCTACTTCATCTGCTCCACGTGACGGACGTTTCATCGAAATTGTTGGTACTTACAACCCAGTTGCTGAGCCAGCAGTCATAGAAATCGACGAAGAAAAAGCATTAAAATGGTTAGGTAACGGTGCTCAACCAACGGATACTGTACGTGCTTTATTCTCAAAGCAAGGAATCATGACGAAGTTTCATGAATCAAAATTAGCTAAAAAGTAATTACTTAAACAAACTAATACTTGGAGGTATTGTCATGGATTTTATTCAAATGATTAAAGGTTTTGTTACACCACTAACACGCGATCACGATGCGGTTTCTGTTAAAGAAATCGAAAGCGCAGAAGAAGGGACGCTAACGTTCGAGATTTTAGTTGGACCAGAAGATTTAGGACGCGTTATCGGACGCGAAGGTCGTGTTGCTAATGCATTACGTACGATTTCTTACGCAGCAGCAATCAAAGAAGGTTTCCGTGTGAAACTAACTTTTGGTTCAATTGAAGGATCAACTGAGTAGAATATTATTTTTTGACAGCTCATAGGAGATTATCTTCTTTGAGCTGTTTTGTTATTTAATTAAATGTTCTGGAGGTACTTTTATGTTTAAGAGTGATTTAGAAATTGCGCAAGCAGCAGATTTAAAACCAATCGTGGAAATTGCCCGCGATTTAGGAATTGAAGATAAAATTGAGCAGTATGGTCATTACAAGGCAAAAATCGGATTAGATGTAATGAACTCTGATCGTCCTGACGGAAAGCTTGTTCTGGTAACGGCAATTAGTCCAACGAAAGCGGGTGAAGGAAAAACTACTGTAACGGTTAGCCTTGGACAGGGATTTGCGAAAATCGGGAAGAAATCGGTCATTGCTTTACGTGAACCATCACTTGGACCAGTTATGGGAATCAAAGGTGGCGCAGCTGGTGGTGGTTACTCGCAGGTGCTCCCAATGGAAGATTTGAACTTACACTTTACTGGCGATATTCATGCAGTTACAACGGCGAATAATGCGATTTGTGCGTTGGTTGATAATCATATTCACCAAGGCAATGAGTTGGATATTGATATTGAGAAAGTCGTGTTTAAGCGTTGCTTAGATATGAATGATCGGGTGTTGCGTTCGGTGACAATCGGTAAAGGATCAGTCGCAAATGGCGTTGAGCGTAATGACGGCTTCAATATCACCGTTGCCTCGGAAATAATGGCAATTCTCTGTCTAGCGACAAGTTATGACGATTTGAAAGCGCGTATCGGCGGAATTATTGTTGCTTATACGACCAGTGATAAACCGGTATTCGTTAAGGATTTAGCAATCGAAGGAGCAATTACGATGTTACTCCGCGACGCATTAAAACCAAATCTTGTTCAGACAATCGAGCACACCGCGGCAATCGTCCATGGTGGACCATTTGCGAATATTGCACATGGTTGTAATTCAGTAATTGCTACTAAAACAGCCTTGAAATTAGGTGATTATACTGTCACTGAAGCTGGTTTTGGGGCTGATCTCGGTGCGGAAAAATTCTTCAATATCAAGTGTCGCGAAGCAAATTTAGCACCAGATTGTGTGGTAATCGTCGCCACAATCCGGGCATTGAAAATGCACGGCGGCTCACTATCAGATGATTTAAAAGTTGAAGATGTCGAGGCATTAAAAAAAGGGGTTGCCAATTTAGCAAAGCATATTGACTCGGTCACGAAGTACGGGGTTCCTTATGTGGTTGCAGTTAATCATTTTATCCATGATACCGATGCCGAAGTTGAATTTTTACTTGATTGGTGTGCTGCCAATGGTCACCCAGTTGAAATTGCGAAAGGTTGGGCTGATGGTGGTAATGGTACAGTTGACCTTGCGCAACGGGTCGTAGAAATTGTTGAAAAAGGTGCTGCTGATTTTAAGGTTCTTTATGAACAAAAGGCAACATTCGAGGAAAAAATCCTCACGATTGCGCGTGAAATGTATGGGGCGAGTGGGGTTGAATATTCGGAATCAGCGAATATTCAGCTTAATAAATTCCGTGAGATGGGATTTGGCGATTTACTAGTTTGTATGGCAAAGACGCCTAGTTCTTTAACCGATGATCCAAAAATTATGGGGAGACCAGAAAATTTCACGATTACGATTAAAGAAGTTCGGATTTCGGCGGGCGCTGGTTTCATCATCTGTCTTACTGGCGGAGTATTAACGATGCCAGGATTACCAAAAAGACCAGGTGCATTAAATATGGACTTAACCACTGATGGGGAATATGTCGGATTGTTTTAATTCGTCAATAAGATTAATTTCAAAGAAACAAGTCTTGGGAACTTCACGAGCTTACGAGGAACTAGTTTCGATTGACTCACAGAAGACGTGCAAAATTAAGCGTCTTTTTTTATTTGCCAAAACATATAGTTAATAGATGTCTCGGGGGGAATTCGCAATGAAAAAACAAACAATGGTACAAGCAACTTTTATCATGATTGTAGTCGGATTTGTCATCAAAGTTCTTGGAGTGCTGGGTCGCATCATTATCACTCGTTCGCTCGGCGAAGCTGGTATCGGTGTCTACATGCTCATCTCGCCAACCATCATGCTCCTCGCCGCAATTGCCACTATCGGCTTACCAGTTGCGATTCCCGCCTTAGTTTCCCGTGGTGATATTAAAGAAAGAAAATTATTATCGACCGCAATGACCATATCAGCAGCGCTATCGACCACGATTACCATTTTTATGTTCTTTTTAGCTGAACCGATTGCCACCTACTTATTGAAAGATTCACGAGTCGTATTACCCTTGATGTTAACTGGACCTTTGTTGCTCGTAGTCTCGTTTACTGCGATTTTAAAATCTTATTTTCAAGGGAAAGAACTGGTCGCGCCTGGCGCTGTGTCAACCCTTGCTGAACAGCTCATAAGAATGGTTTTAAGTGTAGTTTTAATCGGTTGGCTGTTACCGCGCGGAATTCCTTACGCAGTATCAGGATTAATACTCGCATCAATTGCGGGAGAGCTTGTGTCGGCAGTAATTTTACTCACAATGTTCTTGCGGTTTAAGCAGAAAAATTATCCAAAAGCTGATTTTAAACTACCAAAACTCGAACCAGTAGTTTTTAAAGATGTCTTGGGAATTTCATTACCGACCACTGGTAGTCGCCTTGTTGGTACGATTACCCATTTTCTTGAACCAATTATCGTTGCACGAATGTTATTCCGAGTTGGTTATTCCAGCGATGCAAGCACGCTGGCTTATGGCGCTATCGCCGGATTTGCGATTCCACTCTTATTTATGCCCTCTTTTATCTCAGGTGCCGTCACTGGAGCCATCATTCCTGCGATTAGCAAAGCCTATAAAAACCGTGATTTATCAACGATTCATAAACGACTATCAACTTCGTTTCGGATTGCCTTTTTCACTTGTGGCTTTTACCTCGCGCTGGTCATGGTTTTTCCTTATGAGATTATGCAACTCCTTTACAATAGTCATACTGGCGCTGAATTCTTAAAAATTACCGCCCCAGTCTTTCTGATTCTTTATCTACAAGCACCGTTAGTAGCAACATTGCAAGCAATCGACGAGGCAAAATTCGCCTTGCGTGCGAGCATTATTGCATCATTTATTAAAATCGGCACGATAATATTTTTGATGTCGATACCTGGTGTTGGGATTTGGGGTTTCGTATATGCGATGCTGCTCAACATCGTCCTACTCACAGTTTGGTATTTTGTGATCGTCAAACGTCGGATTGGTTATCCGCTGAAAATCGCAAAGTTAACACAAGGAATTCTAGTATTAGCAGTCGTATATGTGTTTGGGCAGTATTTACGAGCAATGGTTGTTGTACAAAGTCAATTGTTGCAAATCGTCATTGTGGCGGGAATTCTGTTCGTGGTTCATACCGTGCTATCGTTTTTCACCGATCTAGTACCAAAATAGTTCTATTTCGCAATTGTCGTACATAAACTGAAGTAATTACATTTGGGGGTATTTTTATGACTGATAAACTAGTAAAACCAGTTTTGAAAGGGATAGCATTTGCCGTTGTCGCTGGGTTGGTCGTTTCTTTAATTGTGACTTTATTGCTCTATTTTGAATTAATGGGTGTGGTACTCGCATCCAAAATCTTGTACGGGGCTTTTTCAATCATTTTATTTATGACCGCCTTTATCACGGCTCGCAAAATCGGATCACGCGGATTATTCGTGGGGTTAAGTCTTGCAGGGGGCGTCATTTTGTTGGGGACTCTTTATCGCCTTGTTGGAATTGAAACTGGACTAAATTTAGCATTCTTAGTGCGGTCATTAATAACGGGACTTGTCGCAATAGTTGGGGCTGTTTTAGGAGTAAATACAGTGAAATAGGTTGTTTTGGTAATTGAAATCGTTGATATTTATCGCCGATTTTATTTTCTTGACTTTTTAGGCGTAATAGTATACAATGTTTAAGGCTTTGCCAAAAGAAGGAGAGAATTTACAAATGAAAAAATTTTTTTTACTTACACTAACATTAATCGGTGTAGTTGCATTAGTCGCTTGTGATAATGATAATGACACTACGCCAGATCCAACACCTGATACAAGCGAGTATGGGTATGATGATAATTACGAAGATACCAATATTGATGAGATTCAACCTGAGGATGGTGTCGAAGCACCAGCAGTTGATGCTGAATTCGTATTCTCAGGTTTTGAAAACATGATTTCGATTGAACTTGGAATGCCAATCGAGGCAGTTCATAATATGTTAGGAACACCGATGTCAACAATGACAATGGATTTACTCGGTGATGAATCGACAACTGAATCATGGATGGGGGCTTTCTCATTCGGGACGTTGCCAACAATGACAACTGTTACCTTTACTAACGGTTATGTAACATCAGTTATGGAAACCGCTGATGCGAGTAGTAATGTAAATCTTGCCGATTATAACACAATTTTTGTTGGCATGACCGAAGTTGAGCTCTATGAATTACTTGGAATGCCTTACTCAGTAATGGTGATGGACTTCATAGGAACGTTGATGATAACTGTTTCTTGGATTAACGCTGATTTTACATCAATTACCATTACATTAGCGGATGGTGTGGTTTCATCAGTATTGCAAATGGGATTAGAATAATTTATTAAAAATAAAACATATGATAATGTCATTTGTCAAGGGACAAATAACGCATATAAGGAAATCAAATGAATATTATATTGCTAGGTTAAATTGGGATCTTTCTCAAAATGAGCGGGCAAATATGAAAGCCGATAATTCTGTGAGCATTCACAAGTTTATCGGCTTTCTTTTTTTTCTGAATAGTCTGACAGGCAAGTTCGTTCAAAGGGTGGTATAGTAGGACAATTCAAGCATCAAAAATTTCCTCTTGACATTAAGTCTGCTTTGTATAATATTATAATAAATCTGAATGTATTTATAAAAAATTACTTTCTCATCCCGTCAAACAACTTTATTGCATTCATTACCGCATCGCCACCGCTGGTTTTTAGGTCAAGCACGATTACAAATTTGGCATTTTTGAATAGCACTTTTACGAATTTGCCGATTTCATTGGCTTTACCATATAGTACTTTGACGTCCATGGTAGCGCTGATATCGTCTTTTAAGGTGAATTCTAGTGTTGTTTTAGTAACTTTAGATGATTCTACTAGTGGGTTAATTAGATTTTTTAAGTACATTAAGTCAACTAGGTTCGAGACACCAGCTGGCATTTCGCCAAAACGGTCGATAAATTCAAGCTTTAGTTCTTCGTATTGACTGGTGTTTCCCGTGGCTTTCATCTTTTTGTACATTTCGATTTTTAACGATGAGTCGCTGATGTACTCGTCTGGAATGTAGCGGTCGATGCCAATGCCGATGTCTAGTTCGCGCGCCGATTCAGCGAGCATTTCGGCGGTCAAATCGAGAGTGGTCGATAAAGAAAAATCAATGTCCTCACTGTTTTCTGCGACTTTGATGGCTTCGGCAAGCATTTTGGTATAGAGGTCGAGCCCAACGGTGTCTAAAAAGCCATTTTGTCTAGTACCAAGCATGTCGCCAGCCCCCCTAATTGCGAGGTCACGCATGGCGATTTTGAAGCCTGAGCCAAGGGCGGTAAACTCGCGAATCGTTTGGAGACGTTTTTCAGATGTTTCTGATAGGACATAGTTTTGTGGATAGAGAAAATAGGCGTAGGCGATGCGATCACTACGACCGACACGCCCCCGAAGTTGGTACATTTGTGACAGTCCTAAACGGTAGGCATCCCCGACGATGAGGGTGTTGGCGTTCGGGATGTCGATACCAGTTTCAATTATTGTTGTACATACTAAAACGTCAAATTTACGGTCTTCAAAGTCTTGCATCGTATCTTCGATGGCTTCTTTGGTCATTTTTCCGTGCGCATAGCCGATTCGTGCCTCAGGTACTAGTTTTTGAATTTTTTTAACGTGTGCTGGTAAACTTGTAACACGGTTATGGAGGTAAAACACCTGCCCGCCACGGGCTAATTCTCGTTCAATCGCATCGCGGATGACACTGTCATGTGCTTCAAGAACGTACGTTTGCACTGGATATCGATTTTCTGGTGGCGTTTCAATCATCGACATCTTGCGAATTCCGATCATCGACATCTGCATCGTTCGCGGAATTGGCGTTGCAGTTAAGGTTAAAACATCAACGTCATTTTTTAGCTGTTTGATTGCTTCTTTATGTTCAACGCCAAAACGTTGTTCTTCATCGACGATTAACAGACCGAGATCTTTGAATTTTACATCTTTTGAAAGGATGCGATGCGTTCCGATTAAGATATCAATTTTGCCGCTGGCAACCCCTGATAAAGTTTTCGCCATATCATGGGTCGAAACATGACGATTCAAAATGCGGATTTCGACTGCATGATTACTAAAACGTTTCTTAAAGTTTTGATATTGTTGCCTTACTAAAACAGTCGTCGGCGCAACATAGACAACCTGTTTACCATCCACCACGGCTTTCATCGCCGCCCGCATTGCAACTTCAGTTTTTCCATAACCAACATCCCCAACCAGCAGACGATCCATCGGATTCGCTTTTTCCATATCAGCTTTAATTTCAGCAGTGGTTTTCTCTTGGTCAATGGTCGGAATAAATTCGCATTCGTCTTCAAAATCTCGTTGAATTGAGCCATCTTTTGAAAACGCAAAGCCTGGTAAATATTTCCGTTTCGCATAAACCTCAATTAACTCGCGTGCGATATCCTTGACCATCTTCGACGCCGCTTGTTTCGTCGTTTCCCAATCACGCCCCCCGAGACGCGTCAACTTCGGTACCGCCCCTTCGGAACCAACATACTTCTGCACCATATCAATCTTATCAATCGGTACGTAAACCCGATCGCCACGCTTATATTCGAGCGTCAAAACATCCCGCTTCACGCCCAACATATCAATCGTCCGGACACCGATATACCGTCCAATCCCATGCTGTAAATGTACGACAAAATCCCCGAGTTGCAATTCATTATAATCCTTTACTCGTTGCCCATCACGTACACGTCCCCGATAAGTTGCCTTGCGTCTGCGTGTCCCAGCTTTAATTTCGGTATCAGTGAAAACAATGAGTCCTTGACAGGTCAGCTCAAAACCTTCCGTTAACTCACCAGCAACAACATTCACAACCCCTTTTTCCAAAACATTTGTTGCGACCGATTGTACAGGAACTCCTGATTCGGTCAATCGGTTCATCACACTATTACGAAGATCAGCGCTCTCACTGATAATAACTACCAGCTTCTCACGGGCGACTAAATTCCCGCATTCCTGAATAAACAGATCAAGATTCCCATGATATTCGAGGGCAGCTTTGGACGGGAATTGCAAAAGATTATTCAGCTGGACATCTTCGAGGCGTTGTGTAGGCTCACTTAAAAATAACTGTTGTTTTGATAAAGTAAAATTAAAATCGGCTTGCATACTAAAACCTGCTAAAAACTCACCGCGAGCCGTAGCAGTATTATGCCAGATTTCCACTTCATCGTCAGTCGCCTCGGCATGAATAGCAATCTTATTCGCGTCAATCCAAACGACGAGCGGTTCTTCATCGAAATAATCCATCAATGTCGCCGGTTGTTCATATACCAAGCTTAAATATTTATGCATTAAATCGAGCGACTCGTATGACTGCACCATCGCAATATCGGTATCCATTGTGCGCTGTAGTGTTTTTTGGTCATCCGCAGATAATCCTGACAAATGTTTTTCTAATAATGGTTGGATGGTATCGCGAAAAGCGGTCGCAGAAGATGTTTCAAAATAAAATTCATAAAGAAGGGTTATTTCACATTTGTCTGCTTTAGTAAGAGAACGTTGTGTTTCAGTATCAAAACAGCGGATTGTCTCGACTTCGTCGTCGAAAAATTCGATTCGGTATGGGTGTTCGGCTTCTTTCGGGAAAATGTCGAAAATGCCCCCACGAACCGAAAATTCCCCAACCGTAACAACCGTTGAAACACGTTTAAACCCAAGCTTTATTACCTTTTGAATGAGGTCATTTGGTTCGATAATCGACCCTGTTTCAAGCGTAATTTCAGCATCGACCAAAACATCTCGCGGTGTCAAAAATCGGCGTACCGCTCCGACATTCGCAACAACAATCTGCCGTGGATTATTAGTCAAAGACTTCAAAGTCGCCAACCGTTCAAACCGCAAATCACTACTCGCCGAAAGCACATTTGCCGTCATAAACTCATCAAGCAAAAACGGCAACACATCTACCCCTGCACTCGCCAAACTATCATACAACTTGCGCCCATCATGCTCATTTCTTACGACCGCTACAATCGGACGGTCAATTGTTTCAAAAAGTGCCTGCAATAAATGCTCCACGAGCGACGGCGTAACCCCTGATAATAACGTACTACCACTCGTAAGCGACTGGTGTAATTGACGGAAATCATCCGTTTTAGTCAGGAAATCTTGTAGTAGTTTCATAATTTTGACCCCTTTTCAAATTGAACGCACGAAAGGACGATATTTTGCTCGCAAAACATCGCCTAATCTCTTGTTTTAATAGTATACCATAGAAATTTTTTATTTACAAATACGGATCAATACGGAATTTACTTTGAGAAGTTGCTTGTATGATCAAAGTTAAGTTAAGTTGATTCTGAAAATTATCTCCACAATTGTTTCAATCTATGTTATAATAAAAAAATGTCGCATAAACAAGAAAAACATGTAAAAGGGCGTAAAATCTAACTCCATGATGTAGGAATAGTGAGTTGACTTATGGCTCCGTGAGTATAAATTTGCGAAAAATGATCGTAAAAAAAGTTTTTGGGAATTTTCTGCGTATTTATTTAGTGTAAGGTAATTTTGCCGAACTATTAAAACGTAGGAGATGAAAACGATGATAAAACAGAATTTAGTACGGAATGATAAAAGTACACACAAGTATCGCGATAGTATTTTGCGAAAAATCTGTCAAGATGAAAGTCGAGCGATTGAGGTTATAAATGCAATAACTGGTTCGAATTATGCTAATGATGCAAAAATTGAATTACATGACCTTGAAAGTTCACTCGCGAGAAGGTATAATGATGTTGCAATTTCAATTGATAATGAATTATTAGTGATGATTGAACATCAAGCGACTGTCAATCCAAACATTCCTTTTCGCTTGTTGTCGTATTGTGTAGATGTTTTACATGCATGGTTCGTGAAGATGGAAGATTTATACTCTGAAAAGTTGCATAAAATGCCAACACCAAAGTTTTATGTGCTTTATAATGGTGTGAAAACACTCAAGGAAGATATATTGAGGTTATCAAAAATGTTTCAAGCGGAGCCAAGCGAGAATAGCTTAGAGTTGGTTGTACATATAATTGATGTAAATTACCAGAATGGTCACGATGTTTTGGTAAGAAGTGAAATATTAAAAGGTTACGCATATCTTGTTGAAAAAATCAGGGAATATCAAAGGGTTGGAATTACTCGTGATAAAGCGATTGCAACAGCGGTTCAGCATTGTATTCAGAATGATGTTTTACGAGAGTTTTTAGAAAATAATTATGAGATGGTGATTGATATGTTTAGTCGAGAATATGATCAGGAATTGGAATATAAGGTTTTACGGAAAGAGGCGATTGAGCAAGGATTAGAACAAGGATTAGAACAAGGGTTGGAACAAGGGTTAGAACAAGGATTAGAACAAGGAGGAAAATCTAAAGCAATTGAAATTGCTAAGAAGATGATAGAAGCAAAATTACCAATTGACATTATTTTCAAAACAACTGGTTTGTCAATCAAGGATATTCAAGAGTTAAGCTAATATGTCATTTCGGAAATTTTATTGCAGATTTTACTGGGGTTCTTAGTGAAATTGTTTTCTTGTACTTTATTTTTCACGCTCGTTTTGGTATAATTAAAAGTTATATAATATTGTTATCAAAACAGGTTTGGAGTGGTGAAAAATGAGTAAGAATTTAGCGACTAAGTACGACCATTTACAGGTTGAGGCTGGGAAGTATGAGTATTGGCTAGAAAAGGGATGCTTTAAAGCTGATCCGAGTAGCAATAAGCCGAAGTATTCGGTGGTAATCCCGCCACCAAATGTTACCGGAAAGTTGCATTTAGGACACGCGTGGGGTGGGGCGCTACAAGATATTATTGTACGGATGAAAAGAATGCAAGGTTTCGATACGCTTTATTTACCAGGGATGGATCATGCGGGGATTGCGACGCAGGCGAAGGTTGAGGAACGCCTGCGCGCTGATGGGATTTCTCGTTATGATTTGGGGCGCGAAAAATTTTTGGAAAAATCTTGGGAATGGAAAGAGGAATATGCGAATTTTATCAAGGACCAATGGGCAACTTTGGGACTTTCTTTGGATTACTCGAAGGAGCGTTTTACGCTCGATGATGGGCTTTCTAGTGCGGTTAAAAAAGTTTTTGTCGACCTGTATAACAAGGGTTTAATTTACCGTGGTGAGCGAATTATCAATTGGGATCCAAAGGCAAAAACTGCTTTATCTGATATTGAGGTTATTCATAAGGAAATCGAGGGTGCGTTTTATCATTTTAAATATATGATTGAAGGAACTGATGAATTTTTAGAAGTTGCAACGACGAGACCAGAAACGATGTTTGGTGATGTGGCAGTTGCTGTTCACCCGGAAGATGGTCGTTTTAAAGCGGTCGTTGGAAAAAATGTTTTGATTCCAGGTAGTCGCACGCCGATTCCGGTTATTGCTGATGATTATGTTGATATGGATTTTGGGACTGGTGCGGTGAAGATTACGCCGGCGCATGACCCGAATGATTTTGAGGTGGGTAATCGTCATGATTTGGAGCGACCAATTTGTATGAATTTGGATGGTTCGATGAATGCTTTGGCTGGTAAGTATAATGGGCTCGACCGAATTGAGGCAAGGAAACAGTTGGTTGCTGATTTGGAGAAAGCTGGTTTAGTTGTGAAGATTGAGGCACACACGCACTCGGTGGGACATTCTGAGCGGACTGATGCGGTTGTTGAGCCTTATTTGTCGACGCAGTGGTTTGTTAAGATGGAAGAATTAGCGCGTCGTTCGGTTGAAAATCAAGCGACGGATAATAAGGTTAATTTCGTGCCAAATCGCTTTGAGAATACATTTTTACAATGGATGGAAAATATTCATGATTGGTGTATTTCACGTCAGCTTTGGTGGGGACATCAAATTCCGGCGTGGTATCACAATAAAACAGGTGAGGTTTATGTCGGAACGGAAGCACCAGTCGACAGCGAAAACTGGACGCAAGATGAAGACGTGCTTGACACATGGTTTTCTTCGGCATTATGGCCATTTAGTACGATGGATTGGCCGGATACAGAGGCCGATTTATACAAAGCCTACTTCCCGACTGGTGCACTTGTAACTGGATACGATATCATCTTCTTCTGGGTTTCACGGATGATTTTCACTAGTTTAGAATTTATTGATGAGCGACCGTTTGAATATGTTTTAATCCATGGTTTAATTCGCGCCGAAGATGGTCGCAAGATGAGTAAATCCCTCGGTAATGGGATTGACCCGATGGAAACGGTCGAAAAATATGGGGCTGATTCTTTAAGGTACTTTTTAACGACAAATTCTGCTCCAGGACAGGATTTACGCTACAGTGAAGAAAAAATGGAATCAACGTGGAATTTTATCAACAAGATTTGGAACGCTTCGCGTTTTGTTATTATGAACCTTGATGGGATGACTGCTAAACAGGTTAATTTAACTGGTCGCGAGTTCAACGTTGCCGATAAATTCATCCTGTTACGATTAAACGAAACGATAAAATCGGTTAATTACAACGCTGACAAATTTGAATTCGGCGAAGTTGGGCGTTATTTGTACAACTTCATCTGGGAAGATTTCTGTAACTGGTACATCGAAATGGCGAAAGTCCCGATGACAGGTGACTGTGAAACGGCAAAAATCACGACACGCATGGTGTTGACTTATACACTAGAATCAATTGTAAAACTGTTGCACCCATTTATGCCATTCGTAACGGAAGAAATCTATCAATTAATTTCAGGCACTGACGAATCAATTACCAACGCCGACTGGCCAGTAGAACGCACTCTATTTGAAGACGAACACGCCGTCACAGGCTTTACTTTAATCGCTGATATTATCAAAACAGTCAGAAACATCCGCGCCGAAGTCGATACCCCGATGAGCAAACCAATCCGTATGTATGTCGATGTTAAAGATGCCCGTTTACTCGCCGTTTTAGTAACTAATAAAGCCTATTTAGAGCGTTTTTGCAACCTTTCTGATTTGACCACAGGTAACGAAATTACCTTAGCTGAAGAAACGATGTCAGCAGTTGTTACTGGAGCTACCATCCGCATACCTTTGGAAGGTTTAGTTAACGTTGAGGCAGAAATTCAGCGACTAACGGTCGAAGAAAAAAAATTATCAGCAGAAGTTGCTCGTGGAACTGCCAAACTTGCCAATGAGAAATTCGTGAGCAAAGCTCCCGCTACTCTGGTCGAAGAAGAAAAAACAAAGTTGCTTGAATATGAATTCAAATTACAAGCGGTCAAAACAAGACTTGAAGCATTGAAGAAGTAATAAAACAATGTATTATATAAAAAAATTGGAGAGAAAATATATATGAATAACAATGATATCAAAAAACAAGCACAGGCATTTAAGCGAGCACAAGGGGCAATCTTAACTCTTTTCGCTTTTACTGTTGTAAACATTCTAGCTTTTGCATTTGAAATGAACTTTAGTTTCTTGTTCTCAGCTACGATTCCTGAATTATTAGGAGTATTTATAGCTCCAGTTTGGGGTTTACTTGCTGCTCTTGTTTATTTAGGGTTATGGTTTTGGACAAAAAAATGGTCTGGTGCTGTTATGATTACCCTTATTATATTTAGCATTGATGCTTTGATTCTGCTTGGTGCTAGTCTTTTACTAGGATTGTTTGGAGAATTAGTTTTCAACATTGTGTTTGCTGTATTGATTTTACACAGCTTAATTACAGGTACTATTGCTTGGTCTAAACTTAGCAACGTTGATGCTAGCGAAATTTTAGCAGTTCAAGCTGAAATTGCTAGGGATCTTGATGCTGAAGTAAATGAAACACTTGACTCATTTCAAACTGTTTCTGAACTTGATGTTACAGAATTTAACTTTGAAGCCGAAAATGTTAATGCGACTAAGGATGAATAATCAAATTTGCCAAACAGCTTGTTTGGCAAATTACCAGAACTTTCTATTTACTAAAACGCCTCCATCAATTAGAGGCGTTTTTATGTATCAAGGTGATTTTATTTTAATATTTTCTTGAAAGAGCGCATATGTTTTAGTAATATCTATTTTAGGAGTGACGTATTATGAATTATTTTTATCAACATTGGTATCCACACCCGTTTTTGATTCCGACACATAACCCAAGCCTAGTTCGCGGGTCATGGACTCCATTTACATGGGTCGAAAAATATAATTATCTTTTTAATGGTCCCTTTAATCGAGCGGAAGTGGCATTGACTTTTGATGATGGTCCTGATCCATATTTTACACCAGCAATTCTTGATAAGCTTGCAAAATACGGTGTCAAAGCGACTTTCTTTTTACTCGGAGAAAATGCCGAAAAGTGGCCAGATATGGCTCGGCGAATTGTCGCAGAAGGGCATATTATTGGAAATCATACTTATGCGCATCCTAAGTCAACGAATTTAAGTTTGAATGATTTTAAGGCAGATTTTGAACGAGCTGAATGTGTGATTGAGCAGCTGGCTCATTACAAACCGAAGTTTTTCCGTCCACCGTATGGAGCGATAGATGAAGAACAGTTAAATTGGTTAACGCAACAAGGAGTTATAACGATTCAGTGGAGTGTTGATACAAATGATTGGCAGGGGCTTTCGGGTGAAGAAATTGCGAAAATAGTCGTAACTGATGTTTATCCAGGTAGTATTGTTTTACAACATAATGCCGATGGCGTGCCGCTCCAAGGAACAGTTGAAGCATTGGATTTGTTTATTCCACAACTACAATCCAAGGGAGTTCGATTTGTAACATTGCCTGAGATGTTTAGGATAACAAAAGAGCGATCATGACCACTAATTTGGGGTCATTTTTGTTTTCAGATAAATAAATTCCGCAAGAAATCGAAAAAAATCAAAAAAAACTTTTGATTATTGACATTTTTAGAGAGAGTTGAAGCAGGTTATGCTATAACTGGTAGCTATAAGTGCAAGCCATTTGCTAATCAGATGGATAGGCGTAAACGCCTTATCTTATTTTAATGATTTAAAAAAATGATCCATGCGGAAAAAGGGGCAGAGCCTTTTCGCATGGTTATTGATAAACAAGATACGCAAGGAAATTCGATAAAAAGCATTTTCATGGTCATCCCCCTCCGGATTTACCTCCAAGGTTGGTTTAGGTTAGATGAAGACCCATTACGTCTAGCTCTTCGTATACCAAAAAATCGGGTTCTAGTCATCATGACTAGTTCCCGATTTTCTGTTTTAGGATATTTCCCACGAAGACGATCATGAAACAAGTAATCCGTGCGACTTGGTAGTAGGAATCTAAAATGCGAATATATTTTGTTGCCCCATATATGGTGGAACGAAGAATCACTCAATGAGTTCCCAATTGCGAACGAACAAAGGAGCTGGATCTGGTAAAAGGCGCATTATCGAAACTTCCACTCTGACAATAGAACCTTCCGTAACACCGATATACTGTAAGTCGGTATGATTAAAGAAATATTGAACATGTTGACAGTTATTTGAAAACCAGTTTGGAGAACATGCTGTTATTGTGTGTTGCCAAGGGCTTTGAAGATAGTCTTGAGGATAATCGTAGATATCAAGAATTTTAAGTCTAAGCCATTCAGTATCACTTTCGTTTAAGTTGCCAGAATCGCAAGCGTATAGAGCTGTTATCAAAAAAATTATCAACATGGCACTTAGCTTTTTTAAATGTCTAAATTTCATTGGAAAAGTTATCATCAATTTAGTCTCCATCCGGTGCGGGTTATAATTTCACTAGTTCGTGAAATTACACTTTGGTTTCCACCTCCCGAAATAACAATTCCTTGGATATTGTGGTTAAAGAGGTTCGAATATGAGAATGCCACACCGCCACTATCTCCGTGTGCAGACCTGAAGTCTGCGAATATAATATTCACTACGCGAATAACATTTCCATGGCCATCCCCAATCACAGTATTATAATTGAGCCGTGATATAGGTCCACTTCGATGGCCACTCACTGCTCCCCGAGCGGATATCCACTGTCCAAGATATGGGGTGGCGGCAGTCGCGATAAGAGTCGTCAATGGAGGCAAAAACGTAGAAATAGAAACATTAGCATTTGTTTCGACAATTGCCGCATCTATATGTGTCAAGAACTGGTCTCTTAGAAACCCTATATGTTGCCCTTCTCGGTTATATACGCGACTACCCTCAACTCCACAATGAGCGGCAGTTACAAATCCGTTTCGTCCATTCGTCGCCCTGAAACCTACCGAACACCTGTTCCCCCATGGTCTACCAATATATATTGCGTCTCCAGGTGTTATCGTAATATTATTTACCTGACCAGTCCAGCGACCAGCAGCGTTAAATTGGTGTAGTACCCCACTAATTGTGAACGTTCCACTATGAAACATTGAACCAGGAGGCTGCTGTGTTCTATGATTCGCTTGGTTTCGAAGTGGATTAAGGAAGTAGTAATTGTTATTTCGACGTAACCAACCGAGTCTCATGACACCCTCACCACCGATCCCAGTTTGGTGTGCTGGATCACCTGAGCGTGGGTTGAAAAAATACCAATGGCCGTTAATTTGTGACCAATTTGTATGCATTGCACCTTGACCACCAATTCCAGTTCGATGATTAGGTTGACCTGATGGTGGATTTAAGAAAAACCATCTGCCTGCACTCACCTCAAACCAACCAGTGAGCATTCGTTGATTCGGACCGATTCTAAACCATCTGCCTTGGGCATCTTCTANCCA
>JGI990J12352_1000081_pt1 | contig 20625 bp, 14 predicted proteins | sample Intmic4MA4BA4MSA_FD_12352 | JGI IMG/M metagenome (IMG submission 12352) | reverse complement strand
GAAGACTCCGGGGGTTGTGTTCACACTCGCCACAGCAATACGTGCCTTTACGGAGGAGGGGGACGCAGTGTTAATTCAGTCGCCCGTATACCCCTGTTTTCACGATTGTATTATTACGAATAATCGCAAATTAATCGACAATCCGCTCGTATATCAAGACAGGAAATACCGAATTGATTTTGAAGATTTTGAGCGAAAGATCGTAGAAAATGACATCCGATTATTCATTTTTTGTAGCCCGCACAACCCCGTCGGTCGAGTCTGGCGCGTGGACGAGTTGAAGCAAATCGGCGACATTTGCCTCAAGCATAATTGCCTCGTTGTCTCGGACGAAGTACACTGCGATTTTGTATATGAGCCACATAAGCATCACGTTTTTTCAACCATTTCACCCGAATTTGCAAACAATAGCATCATCTGCACAGCTCCGAGCAAAACGTTTAACCTAGCCGGATTGCAAAACGCAAACATCTTCATAGAAAACGAAAGTGTGAGAGAGCAATTTGTTCGTGCATACAAGCAAACAGGCTATAGCCAGCTAAACCTCATGGGGCTTGTTGCGTGTCAAAGTGCATACGCGCACGGCCAAGACTGGCTGAGCCAGCTAAAGCCTTATTTGGCAGAAAATCTCGATTTTCTGCGACTATTTTTGAAGGAACGGCTCCCGCAGATAAAGCTCGTCGAACCCGAAGGCACTTATTTGGTATGGCTCGATTGCAAGCAATTAGGCTTATCCGGGCAGGCACTGAATCATTTCATAACCAACAAAGCGAATCTTTGGCTCGGCGACGGATTATCGTTCGGTAGCACAGGGGAAGGATTTTGTCGACTCAATATAGCCTGCCCAAGAAGTGTGTTAGAGCAAGCGCTCATACAGCTTCACCATGCGTGGATAGCGGAACAAGCATAGATATGCAAGCACACGCAGAATGGAAAGACAGCATAATGCCCCAAAGTTTTCGCTCAATCCGTGACTGTCCTCAAATTACATTTTGTTTATGGGGTCAATTTTTTTGTAAAATTTGATAGAATATTGTAGAATGTCATGATATACTGGAGCTACCTGCAAAATAAATTCTTGCGAAGGAGCCTCCATAATGAACTCAAAGAATTACACGATCGGGCTTGACATTGGTACTGCAAGCGTCGGCTGGGCAGTGCTTGACGAAAACTTCACCTTAGTACAAGGCAAGAAAAAAATCACGACAATCGCCCCTGATGGCACAATTCAAAAGAAGCAATCCCGAACGAATTTATGGGGCGTAAGATTATTTGACAGTGCCGAAGTGGCAGAATATCGCCGCACAAATCGCGGAATGCGTCGCCGCATCGCACGGCGAAAAAAGCGTTTGGAGTATTTACGTTGCATTTTCGAGCAAGCAATCCTGGCGATAGACGATTCATTTTTCATCCGCATGGATGAGAGCTTTTTTCAAAATGACGATGACGCTAATAAAACAATAACAACCAAATATCCTCTGTTCAACGGAAAACTTGGCTCTGGCGAATCTTACGAAGACGAAGTTGCATATTACGAAGCATATCCGACCATATATCACCTGCGCAAGCGATTGGTAGAAGATGCAAGCCAAGCGGATTTACGCCTGGTCTATTTAGCGCTCCATCATATCTTAAAATTTAGAGGGCACTTTACAAATCAAGGTCAAACATTTAACTTGCAAAACATCGATTTGGCAAAGAATTTGCTAGAGCTTTTGCATCAATATGAGCTTGCACGTCAAGATAGCTTTGATTTTAAATTCGATGACAACAAGCACGCTGAAGCCAATGCGATTTTAACAGATCGCACAAAATCCAAATCTTGGAAAGCATTTCAGTTGACAAACCTTTTTAGCGTTTTGAATGTGGATGAATATTTCTCGACCTATGAACAAAAAACTGAGAAACAAACTGAGAAATTCTTAAAAAATGTCGACGGGCAACTGAAAGCGTTATTCACCGCAATTGTCGGAAATGGCATTGATGTATCAAAAATATTCAACAAAGAGGAATACAAACCAAGCGCTGAGCGCAACTTTAAAAAGAGCGGTGACTTTAAGTACACAAACGAAAATTTCGAGAAAGAATTAGCTGAAATCGAAGCAGATATAACGCCCGAAGAATTTGAAGTGCTACTCACCGGAAAAAAGGTGTACGAATCAATCATATTGTCCACTATTTTAACTGAAGATACATTAGCTGCGTCTATGGTTGCAAAATACGAGTTGCATAAAGCCCAGTTAGCCGAGCTAAAAAAATTCACAAAATCAATTTCCGAAAAATTATTCAAACATTTATTCAAAGAAAACGGAATTTATTCAAAATTCATCCAAGGTGAAGGCAATCCCGCGAAAAAAACAGCAAGAGAAGATTTTTATAAAGAAATCAAAAAAGCCTTTGAATCCGAATTTGCAGAACTCAAATTCCCAAAAGATGAAAAAGAATTTGATTTTTCAAAGACTGTTTTCACACCGGAACAAGAGGCATTTTTGCGCTCAATCAATAAAGCAATGCAACGTGATACCTACCTTCCAAAGCAACGCATGTCCGACAATGGTGCCATTCCGTACCAAGCCCACGAACACGAATTGGTTGAAATTATCAAAAACCAGTCTGCTTATTATGACTTTTTAGGAGAAGTGGTTGAGTCCGAGCGGGAACAAGAAGACGGTTCCTTCGAAAAAATCACAGAGTATAAAATTCAGACCTTATTTAAGTTCAGGATCCCTTACTACATCGGAACATTGGCTACCGCAAGAGATGCCGATGGTCAATTTACATATGCGAAAAATGCATGGGTTGTACGAAAATCGGATAATAAACTTACCCCATGGAATTTCCATGATGTGATTGACAAAGAAGCATCCGCTGCTAATTTTATTGAGCGGATGACAAATTTCTGTACCCATTTACCAAGCGAGCGTGTTCTGCCCGATAAATCATTATTGTATCAAGAATTCAAAATCTACAACGAACTGATATCGAGCGGGTACTACAACAACCAAACAAAAATATATTTTTCACCTGAATTCCGTCAAAAAATTGTTTCGAATTTATTTAAAGAAACAAAAAAAGTTTCCGCAAAGAAAATGATCGAATTCTTAAACGCAGAATTGGGTTTGAGCTTGCTTCACCCGCGTCAACTATTCGGCATTGACACAGCGGTCAACTCCCCTTGCTACAACAATAGTTTTTCCACTTATCATGACTTAATAAACGCCGGAATACCCCCCGCGCACATCAATGATTATCGTGATAGATTTGAAGAAATTATCAAATGGCAAACTATTTTCGAAGACAAAAAGCTCCTGAAAAAAACAATCCGAACGAAAAACGAACAAGAATGGAACAATTTTTTAACAGATACTCAAGTAAATAAGCTTGCCAAACAACATTATACTGGCTGGGGCCGTCTATCAAAGAAGCTACTAAATGGCATTCAGGCAACCAACGGCAAGACAATTATCCAGAACTTAAAAGAAGAAAAATTTAACAATTTTATGCGTCTATTAGAGGACAAATCGATCGCAGAAAAGCTCAAAGATGCACAGACCGAAGGCATGGAAGAAGGCCAACTTTCCTACCATATTGTTGCCGATTTAGCGGGCTCGCCCGCCCTTAAAAAAGGCATTTGGCAAAGTCTGAAAGTGATCAAAGAATTAGAAGACTATTTGGGGAAAGAAAATATATCCAAAATTGTAATCGAAATAGCCAGAGAACACAAAACGGGCCGAACGCAAACACGCCAAAAGAAAATCGAAAATTTCTATAAAACGTTCAAAGAAAAAACAGGAGAAGAGCTATCAGCCAACTTGCAAAAAGAATTTAAAGAAGTGAATGATCCAAAGTTGTTTGATAACGAAAAATTCTTTCTATACTTTGTGCAAAACGGAAAGTGTATGTACTCCGGAACCCCCTTAACTTCCCCCTTCCGTTTGCAGGAATACGAAGTAGATCATATTATTCCGCAAACTTACATCAAAGATGATAGCTTCGACAACAAAGTTTTAGTACTAAAAAAAGAAAACCAAAACAAAGGCGGCAACGTTCCGAATCGCTCAATTATAAACCGTATGAGCAATTTTTGGGAGCTTTTAGCAAGAAACGGACAAGTCTCTCCGCGCAAGCTCAAGAACTTGAAAATGGGATCTATTACCGATGAACAGAAGAAGAGCTTTATCAATCGTCAGTTAGTAGAAACTCGGCAGATTACAAAACACGTCGCCCATATACTTTCAGAGCATTTCAAAGATACCAAAATCGAAGTGCTAACACCAAAAGCCGGGCTAATAAGCCAGTTCAGACAAGGGGTCGTTTATGTCGAAAAAAAAGAATTTAAGCATGAATCGGCACTTGCGACAAGATTACATTTCGAAGCTGATAATAAGGTTTATTTACCCACTGGCGAAATAATTGAGGGTCACTATTCCAATGCAAACTTTGTCAAAGTTCATTTTCACGCAGGATTCGAAAAGAATCGCGATCTAAATGATTACCACCACGCCCACGATGCGTATCTAGCCGCAGTAGTTGCAAACTATATTTACGGAACCCGGCCAGATCTAAAAAAAGCCTGGATCCATGGTCAATACAAGCGTAAACTTTCCCGCGAAACCGGAAAGTTTGGCAACCAGCGTAAGGATTGGCACAAACAATTGCTCTCCGATATGAAAAATGACACATGGATTTACTGGGACGCTAAAACCGGCGATGTGCTACAAGAGTTCAATCGCGACGAAGTGCTCAGCAGAATCCGAAGCTATTTAGAACTGCGAAATATTAATGTGGTAAAAAAGACAGAGATCAACTCCGGAAAATTCGGGGACAACTCCATCCTTAAAAAAGACCCTACTGCAAAAAACTCTGCAGTAGGATTAAAATCAAATTTAGACCCGAGACGCTATGGCCGTGCAAAATCACAAAATTCAGCACTCACTGTCGTTGCGAAAGATCAAAAAGGGATCATCAAGCCTTTCTCGATTTCTGCAATGAATCTGGAACGTTATTTAAAGGCAGATGACAAGCTTACCTTTTTGAGAGAAATTGACCCAAGTGCCAAAATTTCCGAAATTGTGATGGCACAAATTCCAAAATACACGCAATATATCCTCCCGAATGGCGCTTCTCGTCTATTGGCCAGTGACAAAGAAGCGCAAACCGCTACACAACTGCCAATGATGGAACTTGCCGGCAAAGACTCCTCCGAAGAAAAATTTCAATCTACCTACGATATTCTGGCAAACTTTATCAAGAAAAACCACCTATTTGCTGAAGCAAAACTTGAACTGTTAGACGGAACTATAAAAAATCATTTCCAAAATTCAGATGCCCCTGCAAAACTTAAAATATTAAGTGAACTGCTTCGCGTAACAAACGGATCTAACCACGGGCTGGAAGCTTTAAGTAAAGCTGGGCTTGGTACAAAAGAGCAACGATTAACGTCAAAAAATAATACCATTACCAACGACACAACAATGGTTCATAAATCTATAACAGGGCTCTATGAAACTCGGATAAAAATTTAAAATATTATTTCCACATGCTCGAAAACTCAAAAATAAAAGAAGGCTCTGTATTTAACAGGGCCTTCGGTTCTAATCGAATTATTAAGAGAGAGCGATGTCGCTCATACTTTTTTCAAGTTGAATACGCATTTAGCTTACTTTAACTCGCCGTGTTTGATTAGAATGCCGTAAAACATTGTAACATGTTTCAACGTTGATTATTATAACATGCTTTGCCATGAGATTGCAACTAAAAATTCAATTTTGTGCATTAAGCCCAAAACACACTTTTAAAAACAGCTAATTCCACGATAAAAGGGAGTGCGTAGCATGGCTTTTCGATCTATTATTGTCAACGAGCACAGCAAATTATCTTATAAAAACAACCATTTTGTATATAAGTCTGCAAAAGATATTCAATCCATTCATTTATCTGAAATCGAATTATTGATTGTAGAAACCACCGATATCGCCATCACTTCAATGTTAATCGCAAAATTAATGGAAGAAAATATAGCTGTTATTTTCTGCGATCAAAAGAGGTTACCAACCGCACAGTTGATCCCTTATTATGGACGCCACAATTCTACTCTGCAAATTCAGAATCAACTAAATTGGTCACGCAACCTGAAAGCTTTGTCTTGGAAAGAAATTCTTTGCCAAAAAATACATAATCAGAGCAAATTGTTGAGGCAATATAGTTTCGAGGAAAAAGCAGAATCTGTCCTGCATTTAATTTCTACGCTCGAAGCCGAAGACACGGCCAACCGAGAGGGTCATGCTGCAAGAATTATGTTTAACACCTTGTTCGGAAATGACTTTTCTCGTGAAAAAGACAACGATATTAACGCAGCGCTCAACTATGGGTATACCCTGCTCATGTCTATTTTCTCGCGTGAGATTGTTAAATGCGGCTGTCTGACGCAATTGGGAATCAATCACAAAAACCAATTCAATCACTTTAACCTTGCGAGTGATTTCATGGAACCGTTCCGATTCTTAGTTGATGAAATTGTATACGAGCATCGTGCAGAACCATTCCCTATCATAAAGCGCAAGCTATTAGAGATTTTTACGCGAACCTATTTTTATCGAGATTCGGATATGTATGTAACAAATATTGCCACACACTATACCAAAAACGTGATTGACTATCTAAATGGCACTCGTGACCAAATGCCAAAATTTCTAGCAAGATGAGCTATCGTTATATGAGACTATTACTAATGTTTGATATGCCAACGTTTACTGCAAAAGACAGGAGAGAATACCGTCAATTCCGCAAATTTCTAATTAGTGAGGGATTTTTAATGCATCAGTATTCTGTGTATACAAAATTGCTCCTGAATGATACCCAGGCAAAATCTATGGTTGCGCGGGTGGAAAAAAGCAATCCCAAAAGGGGGCATATTACGTTGTTAAAAGTAACAGAAAAACAATTTGCCTCTATGTTATATTTGTATGGAGAGAAAAATACGACAGTCGCTAATCGTGATGATCGGCTTGTTTTTTTAGGGAGTGACCCCAATGATTGCAATTAATTTTGATATGTTGGATGAACCGCTTGCAGTTAACGGTGCGACTAGTTTTGTTCTAAAGGATCACACTATATTTGCTAAATTAGTGGAGCGTTTTTACCAATATGATGAAGAAAGTGCGGAATTAAAGGTCTTTGATCCAAAATATCGACCATTGAAAGAAGCAGAATTGATGGTTATTACAGATATTTTAGGGTATGACCCCAATTCGGCCTCTGTGTTGAAATCTATTTATAATGATTTAGAGCTTCAAATATCAGAAAAACCAGAAGTCAAGACGATGTTAGAGTCTAAGCTTCAAGAAGTGACTGATTTGATTAATAGGGAAATATTAGATTTTGAAATTGACTTAGAGAGCAGTGATACAACATTACAAGATAAGTTCAAAGCGATGGGCATTCGGGTTGAAATTTGCACGGATACCATTTTTGAGCGTATATTTGAAATTATTCAGGTATACAAATATTTGACGAGAAAGAAGTTGATGGTTTTTGTTAACTTGGCAACTTATCTCACAACGGATGAGATGAAAAATATTTGTGAATATGCCAATTTATCAAACATTGATTTTCTTATGATTGACACAAGCGAGTTCAAAGGCATTAAAAATCAGTACATTTTGGACAAAGACTATGTACTTTTGAAACCCTGTGTGGTATAATTGAGTTAAGAAGAATGGTAAATTAAATAATATATAAGGTATTCTAACTCTGAAGGTTTGCCAAATCAAATAGCATGAATCTAATACGTTCCGAGGTTTTAGAGCTGTGTTGATTAGAATGCCTGTAAAACAATTCTGGATTACGCACGTCAACGGCTTGAGTTTTAGAGCTGTGTTGATTAGAATGCCTGTAAAACACAGAGTGGCCGATTTAAAACAATCAGTGGGTTTTAGAGCTGTGTTGATTAGAATGCCTGTAAAACTGGAAATTGATATATACTCCGTCCCGGTGGTTTTAGAGCTGTGTTGATTAGAATGCCTGTAAAACAAATCAACTATTTTCTTGCCGTGCCTGTCTGTTTTAGAGCTGTGTTGATTAGAATGCCTGTAAAACCAATTTGTGAATTTACAGGCCTTCGCCGCAGTTTTAGAGCTGTGTTGATTAGAATGCCTGTAAAACCAAGTTGCGAGAGCTTATGACCGCAGCATTGTTTTAGAGCTGTGTTGATTAGAATGCCTGTAAAACTACGGATAATCGGCTTATCGCCACCCGGTAGTTTTAGAGCTGTGTTGATTAGAATGCCTGTAAAACAAAAGTTATGCAAAAGATATTAAATTGATTGTTTTAGAGCTGTGTTGATTAGAATGCCTGTAAAACTGCGCCCTGAATAACCGTGAAGGTGACTGGGTTTTAGAGCTGTGTTGATTAGAATGCCTGTAAAACCCAAGGCATGGGGTAGCAGCGACACCGGCAGTTTTAGAGCTGTGTTGATTAGAATGCCTGTAAAACTTTGGGCATCCTGCATCGGGCGGAGAAGCGGTTTTAGAGCTGTGTTGATTAGAATGCCTGTAAAACTTCCGTGATTGTTTGGTCGTCAATCATCTTGTTTTAGAGCTGTGTTGATTAGAATGCCTGTAAAACTGATTTTGTCGATGGAAAGCTCGCCATAAAGTTTTAGAGCTGTGTTGATTAGAATGCCTGTAAAACAATTTCCCCGACTTGTGCGCATCCCCAAGGGTTTTAGAGCTGTGTTGATTAGAATGCCTGTAAAACGCTGTCGTGGTTGGCGTGGAGTTGTTCATTGTTTTAGAGCTGTGTTGATTAGAATGCCTGTAAAACCGTCCGCTGTTCGAACGTGCCGTCAGGTAGGTTTTAGAGCTGTGTTGATTAGAATGCCTGTAAAACTCACACAATGTGAGCATGGCGAGAGAGTGGGTTTTAGAGCTGTGTTGATTAGAATGCCTGTAAAACTCGCGGTGTTTTATAAGTGGAGAACAAAAAGTTTTAGAGCTGTGTTGATTAGAATGCCTGTAAAACATTTTCCCGATGATTCGGGCGCAGATGGATGTTTTAGAGCTGTGTTGATTAGAATGCCTGTAAAACAAGTAACTGGGCGGTATAAGCGTCTGGGATGTTTTAGAGCTGTGTTGATTAGAATGCCTGTAAAACCAAAGAGTTCTTCATGACCCGTGAACAGATGTTTTAGAGCTGTGTTGATTAGAATGCCTGTAAAACATGCGGCAGATACTTACATGGCGGTACATCGTTTTAGAGCTGTGTTGATTAGAATGCCTGTAAAACTCACGGAACAGCAGTACCAACAATATGAGTGTTTTAGAGCTGTGTTGATTAGAATGCCTGTAAAACAAGGTCGTATCACAAAGCGCAAGTTCGCATGTTTTAGAGCTGTGTTGATTAGAATGCCTGTAAAACTACACTTGATTTTGTCAAGCCATCCCTTGTGTTTTAGAGCTGTGTTGATTAGAATGCCTGTAAAACATTTATTCTCATAAACATCCGTGTCTAAATGTTTTAGAGCTGTGTTGATTAGAATGCCTGTAAAACACGGCGCAAACCTACGAGGCGCAGACCTACGTTTTAGAGCTGTGTTGATTAGAATGCCTGTAAAACCCGCTTGATGCGTTCTGGACATAGTCACCAGTTTTAGAGCTGTGTTGATTAGAATGCCTGTAAAACAGGTGATACGATCTGTTCGACAAAGGTAGTGTTTTAGAGCTGTGTTGATTAGAATGCCTGTAAAACTCGCCACGCGAGCGCTGTTGTCACTCTCTTGTTTTAGAGCTGTGTTGATTAGAATGCCTGTAAAACCAAAATCTTATCATCAGGCATAGACGGTACGTTTTAGAGCTGTGTTGATTAGAATGCCTGTAAAACCGAGGACGGGGCGTGTGGGCGTACCCTTTCGTTTTAGAGCTGTGTTGATTAGAATGCCTGTAAAACCGGGGCGCAGACCTAGAGGGCACAGACCTAGTTTTAGAGCTGTGTTGATTAGAATGCCTGTAAAACTGATGAGTAAATTCTTACAGCAAACAATAAGTTTTAGAGCTGTGTTGATTAGAATGCCTGTAAAACCAAAGGTGTGTTGCATTGCTATGTTTCAATGTTTTAGAGCTGTGTTGATTAGAATGCCTGTAAAACTTACACGTGATATAATAAGCGTATAAGGAAGTTTTAGAGCTGTGTTGATTAGAATGCCTGTAAAACCAGCGCATCCGTCATCGCCGTACATGGTGCGTTTTAGAGCTGTGTTGATTAGAATGCCTGTAAAACTCTGGTTCGAGCTGGGCAAACGGTACGGGTGTTTTAGAGCTGTGTTGATTAGAATGCCTGTAAAACACGAACTGTTACAGATATTGGGTGATAGCTGTTTTAGAGCTGTGTTGATTAGAATGCCTGTAAAACTCTGCGGATTATCCGAAGGTCGCCCCCTTCGGAACTGGAAGTATGTGAGCGGCCACATGGCCTGTGCCCCTGCGTCCGCTTAGGACTTGTCGTCCTCGCAGTTGATTTTTGTTGTTTGTCTGGGCGAGGCGGTTTTTTCTTTTCAGATTTTAAAAACCAGCGCGACGGTTGGTATCACCAACGCCCAAATCCTGAAAGAAAGTATCCAGCCAATCAATATACTTGATTGCTCCGCCCTCCTTTCTGCTAATTTGTCAAGGTTGCTCCACTTCATGGGTATGCACATGTACCAGCACTTTTTGAAAAGTTTTTCATTTTATTTCAAACCGCAACAAAAAGCCGTCCTACACTGGCATTACAGCCAGCGTGGGACGACTTTTTGTTATTTTATTGTAGAAATCGAGCAAACCAAAACGAACACTGTTCTGTTCGTATAAACGGTAGCGTCAGGGTTCGTATGGCTATCTTCTGGCGGAGGTGTTGTTACAGGATTCTGCCACAACCCCTTTAAACACTAGCGTTTTACCAGTCAGTCAAACAACAATGTTTACAAAACCGAGTTAATTCAAGAGTAATTCTATCACAAATATCATTTTCACACAAGTCTGATTGGAATTTCCAGTCAGGCTTTTTTCTGTTCCAAAAATATTACCCGCCACGAACGGGATCAAAATCTGAGGAGGCAACACACTATGCAAAATACAATTCAACTGACGCCCCAAGAGAGCAAGCCGCAGGTACAGCGCGATTGGCTGGCGGAAGGAGTGCCTGTGGCGCAAATGTTCCAGAATGAAGAGTTCGGAGCAATCGAGGTCATGGTGATTGACGGCAAGCCTCACTTTCCGGCGACCGAGTGTGTGGAAGTTTGGGGCTATGCCACACCAAGACACACTGTATCAAGACATTGCACGGGAGGCACGAAACGTGCCGTCATTGAATCACTTGGCCAAACACAACAAAAGACGTATATTCCAGAGGGCGATTTGTGCCGCCTTATCATTCGCTCAAAGTTGGCCGCCGCTATCAGATTCGAGTCATGGATTTGCGATACCGTGATACCATCTATCCGTCAACACGGCGCATGAAACCTTACGCCATATGCGAGAAGACTGCGCGTTTGCAGACGATCTTTTGGAAACAATTTCGCAGATGCAGCCCAAGGCACCAATATTTCGATGCAGTCTTGCAATCACCGCACGCGATTCCAATTAGTGTGATTTCAAAAGAATACGGGATGAGCGCATTTGCATTCAACAAACTACTTCACGAATTGGGTATTCAATACCGCGTGGGCGAACGCTGTCAACACAGTTTTAGAGCGTGAGAATCACACCGCCAGAGTTGACCATCGCTCATACGAGCGGCAGGGTATAGAGCAAATCCCGACTATCCATTTAGGCGTGGCGGCACACCAGATGGAGCAGAAGGGCATAGGCACGGATCGGGGCAACATCAACCGAGAGATACGCCTTGCAATTCTGCAAACCCAGAGGCTACAAAAAGAGTTGCGTGACCTGAAACATTGGGCGAAGCGAGAGAGCCCAAAGTACTCCACAGGCGCTACTTGCAGACGAGTTAGAGCACATTTTAACCAAGGCGCGACAGTTGACACGACACGTTGACAGCCGTGCCGCTAAAAACGCCGAACACGCCCTTGCATTTTTGCGGAAAAATGAGCTGCAAGACTTTGCAGGATTGATGGAATTTTGCAAAGATTTATACAGAGAATTGGGCGGCATTCAAGAGGAATTGAAACACTTCAACCACAGAGAAAAAACGCTGAAAGAGCATGTCCGACAAGCGGAATATCTCAAAGAGTTTCAGCCATTTTACAAAGCGCATCAATCGCTAAAGCTCCGCAAGCAACCGCAGTTTTACGAAGCCCATCGGCGGGAAATTATGCTTTATGAGTCCGCCAAACGCTATTTCAAAGAGCATAGAATCGAGCCGACATCGAAGCAGTGTCGGGAAGAATTGAACCGACTACCCGAACGACGGCAACCGTTTTACCAGAAATACCATGCCATAAAAGAACAATCGCAACAGGCTGATAAAGTCCGATACGGTGTCGAGAATGTCTTGCGCCGTGAGAAGGCGAGAACCAGACCGCAACACCGAAACCGAACACGCTCATGGGATATGGAGAGATAGCGAAAACCCACCCTGCCGCCCCAAAACAGGACGGTAGGGTGACGGTGGATTTTTGACTTTTGTTGTGGTAGAATTACTTTGTTCGTTGCCGACCTTGGTGGTGGGTAGCGTAACGATTTTATATTTGGAGGTAGACTGTGTGATTGAAAAAAGAACATTAAGCACTTTGCATATAGCCGTATACCTTGTTGTCTTTTTCACTGTATGGAGCGTCAGAGAATTAGTAATCCAACCTGTGTTTTTAAGCCCTTTAAGTGATGTTGCTTCTGCGATCATAGGAGAAACAATTAAGTTGCTGGTATGGGTTTTGCCTGCTGTTTTGCTGATCAGGCATTTCCATAATGATATGTGGATTGGCTTACACAATATGTTCACCACTAAGCCAAAATGGTTCCAAGGAGCGCCTTTGTTATTGCTAGTATTTGTTCCAATTTTGCAGTCGTTGATTCATAATGGCACAATTGCGATTCACCCCTACTTTGAGCCAACATCATTGATTGGTGCAGTATTGTTTGTGGGAATCACGGAAGAACTTGTTTTTCGTGGATTTTTACTTAACGCATTTCTCAGAAAGATGAAAATGCGGTATGCTGTTGCTTTAGACGCTGTTTTGTTTTTGTTGATCCACTATCCAATTTGGATTTATCGGGGACTTGGAAGTTCAGAAATTTTGATGGCAAGCACAATAGTTCCTGTTCTAAGCGTGCTTTTTGCGTACTCGTTCATAAAAACCAAAAATATCCTTGTCCCAATCGTGCTACATATGATTTGGAACTTGTTGACGATAATTCTTTTCGGGAGCTAATAAGCAAATCCCTCAGAACTGCCCTAAAATGCCCCGCAACGTAATAAGCCAGACTTTGTGCAGAAAAGGCTAGAAAGATGAAACCCACAAACCCTCATTTCACACGATTATTAGTGTTTGCGCTGGACTTTCTTTTGATGGGAGCATTGAACACAAGGCCTATTCTGCTGCTATCTCTAATTTTATAGGAAAGCCAATTGAGGTGCGCAATGAATTCCTGGGCTCGCTTAATCTTGAGGGCGTTAGGCTCTTTGGGAAAGATACTGTGAACGCAAGATAAGCAGGAGTTACACTAAGAAACCAATCTGCAAAATGATTCAAGCACATTTTATCAAGTGCAAATGGACACACCCCACAAGGCTTGTGATTGTCCTTGTGGGGTGCGATTCGCTATTCGGTTGTGTTGCTGTTCAGAATCTAGGTTATCACGCACTAGGGGCTGTTACGCGGGTTTGCTTATTTGGTCAGCCGAATAATTTATCCCACTCTTGTATAGGTTCTTTCTTCCCCGGCTGCAGTGGTAATGGTAAGTGTATCACCATCAACCCTAAATCCCATCTCATCGCTTACCCCTTCGCCGACAATGGAAACACGACCCGAGCTTACAGTCCATTCAAAGTTTAGAGATGCAAGGCCGATATCAATTCTCCTGTTCCGTTTTCGTTGAAAACGAACAAAGTACCCGGCGCCTCATCTCTTGACCAAACGCCAGCAAGATCACTATCTCCATTTCCGCTACATGCGGCAAAGGAGAAAAGGACAAAGGTAAGTGCTAGCAAAACAAATAATACTTTTTTCATCATTTCAAACTTCTACTTACATAAAATTTTAGGGCTCTCTCTTTTGTGCTGCAATCCAATAATACGATTCATACTAATTGAGTCATCGTAAATATGACAGCCACAACGGTACCAACGATGGACATAACGAACCCTGCAGTAGTTAAACCCGGAGAGTTCTCTTTTTTCTTTGCTTGTCTGGATAAGCAAAGGCCCGCAACGCCTGCAATGATATCAAGCACGGGAACAGGAAGTGTTGCCGCTATAATTCCTAAAGCCAAAGACCAGCCCGCATAAGCGTTACTGCGCCTTGGCTCCTGGACAACATTTTCCTGTTGAATCGATTGTGTAGGCGGCGCACCGATTTGAATTTTTTCGTCTGGGTATGCTGCTGAATCTCTATACCTTCCCAGTTGCGCGAAAGTCCTTCAACAAAGTGATACCTTCTAACATATTCATTGTCTGACAGGGGGGAATAATATGGAGGATCTATGTATACAAGGTCTGCCTGGGGAACTTTCAATCCCATGGCATCTGCATGACTTGCTCGATTAGTTTTCCCATTATCAAACACTGCATCATTGATTGCGTTTACTGCCTCAATAAAGTGTTCTTCTAGTGATTTTTGCAAGTCTTTTCTTCCATCATTGTATCGTTCGCCGGTGTATGTAAATATACCTCTCGGGCGCTTTTTAATGCAGGCGCGAGTCAATGCCGTCAGCGCAATAGCACGTTTGTACGAATCTCGAATAGACAGAATATTAGTACGCAAATTATCAATCAGCTCATTTTCCATATCGGAAAAATACAATCCTTTAAATGTAGTTGCAACAAAATTATCAGATTGCACAGACGTTAGAAGCTGCATAGCCTCTTCTAACGACAACGTTATTTTATTGTTTTCGATCATTGCTTTCGCAGAATTCGCAGACATTGTCATATAGTCATTGCTAATCACAGATTTTCCCTGAGATTTAAACATATAACTTACAATTCCTGAACCTGCAAAAAGATCAATCATAGTTTCAAAGCTAAATTGTGAGGCCACTGCCCAGATCTGAGGTAATAATTTCTTTTTTGAGCCCATAAATCTTGTAGGAGGATACAACGATAGCTGTGAAGGCAAAGATTGGGGCATGAGTTTAAGCATCATCTTTTTCTGTGGAGGAATTGTAACAATTACATCTTCGCCTGTGCGCTTGCCTCCGTTGCAAGAGATATATCGCTTTGTTTGAAATATATCAATGTTAAATTGGTCATATAATTCATGTACAAGTGGATGATTCGAGTTAGTCAAAATAGTATGACAGCCGACTTCATGTAGCTGTGCAATTGTTTTAGCTAGTTCGATGTGATCTTCTTCATAAAACTGCTCTTTCGTATAGCGCTTAAAATCAGAATATGCCGATATTGGGAGATATGGTGGATCTAGAAAAATAAAATCTCCTGGTTTGGCATGATGTTCAAGTACATCTTTGTAATCGGCACACAGTATTTCAGTATTTTTCAACGCGCGCGAGGCTGCATAAAGCACTTCTTCATCACAGATTTTAGGGTTTTTATACTTACCATATGGGACATTAAACTGCCCTTTTTTATTCACACGATACAATCCATTAAAGCAAGTTTTATTTAAAAAGATCATTCGAGCAGCGGCCTCTTCCTTTTGGAGTTGGGTCCAATCTTGTCCGCGAACAACATAAAACATTTCTTTTGTATTTTCATATTGTTTTAAACAATTGATGACACAGCCTACATTGTTTGCGATTTGTTTATAAACATTTACTAATTCTGGATTGCTATCAGAAACTATACTTTTTTCAGGCTGTATCGCAAAGAATAGTGCTCCTCCGCCAAAAAAAGGCTCAATATATCTTCCATAGGGTGTCGGCATTCTAGACCGTATATCGTTTAGCATCTGAGTCTTTCCTCCCGCCCACTTCAAAATTGGCTTTGGCTGGATAATTTTAGTTTTTTTAAGCATCAGCTCTGACAAAAGACCACCTCCTTCATCTGCTTAGCGCAAATTTTTCTTTCTACTGATAGTATCAAATTTGATGCCAAATGGCAAGGGGAAGTCAAATAGCTAACCAGGGTTATACCCTTTTGGCACATAAATTCCCACCCGCATTGCATAATCCACACTCCAAAACCCCAGCATTCCCGCACCCCTTCTTGAACATTTCTTGAACACGGCACCCTTTTCGCGAAAATGCCCCACAAAGAAAAATCGCTACAACCCTTGCGGTTGTAGCGATTTTTCTGGCAGGGGCAGAAGGACTTGAACCCTCGGCACGCGGTTTTGGAGACCGCTGCTCTACCAACTGAGCTATACCCCTGAATCGTGCGCTCCAAATAACAAAACGCAAAGTTCACTCGCTATACCTACAAAAAATCTGGTGGGCCTTCGGGGACTTGAACCCGGGACCGTCCGGTTATGAGCCGGATGCTCTAACCAACTGAGCTAAAGGCCCATTTAAAATAATGCAGATAAATTGAGTTAACCGTCAAACAGTCTATCACACCCGCACCGAAAAAACAAGTGCTATTTTTGAAAAAGTGGGAAAATTACAAAAAACCTTCCCACTACACGCACTTTGCTATGTTGCCATGGCTAACGCTGCCTCAAACAAAGTCTGGTTTAGATCCTTACGCTGGGTTGATAACCCCTCTTCCATGTCGCAGTCGATTACATCGCCGCCCTTAGAAACCACCAAACGCGCGCGCTTGCCCGAAAGCAACAGATTTGCAGCGTGATATCCCATTTTTGTTCCCGCAATGCGGTCTTGCGGACTGGGCGTTCCGCCGCGCTGGATATGACCCAAAATGGTTACACGCGCATCCATCCCTGTTGTTTTTTGCACCTTTACTGCCACGTCTTGCGCACTCGAATGCCCCTCTGCCACGATGATAATATGATGGTTTCGGCCGAACAATCGGCCTGTACGGATCGGCTCTACAACGGCTTCTTCAAAATTTACGTGCCGCTCAGGCAGAAGAATGCAGGTCGCACCCACCGCAACACCCACGTGCAACGCCAGATGCCCTGCCTCGCGCCCCATAACTTCAACCACACTGCAACGTTCGTGGGATTGCATTGTGTCTCGCAGTTTGTCGATGGCGTCTACCGCGGTGTTGCAGGCAGTGTCAAACCCAATGGAATACTCAGTTGAGCAGATGTCATTATCAATCGTAGCGGGAATCCCGACTGTGGCGATGCCTTTTCGGGAAAGCGCTAAGGCACCGCGAAAACTACCATCACCACCGATTACAGCCAGCCCGTCTATCCCCATGTGCTGACAAGCAAGCGCCGCTTTTTCAAGGCCTGCGTCAGTGAACATTTCTTGACATCTGGCCGTGTACAACATAGTGCCGCCACGGTTCAAAAGCCCATCCACACTACGCCCGGTAAGCTCGATCATATCGCTGTTTATCAACCCGCTATACCCACGGCGGATGCCGAGGACGTTGATCTTCTTGTTTGTAGCTGCACGTACAATGGCACGGACAGCTGCGTTCATTCCCGGTGCGTCCCCGCCACTCGTTAAAACGCCGATTCGTTTGATTTTTTTTGGGTCCATGATTACGTACCCCTTTCTTCTCAAGAAAAGACTGTATCATTTGCTCCTTAATATATCACACAAGGACAGCGGTCGCAAGAATTTTCCTCTTTTTTTATCGAAATATTTATGGTATAATAAGATATTAAAATAGGGAGAATCTGCCTATCAGAAAGGTATTGAGATAACATGGGGATGTTTAGCAAAATTTTCGGTAGCCGTAGTGAGCGTGAGCTGAAGCGAATTACGCCGATTGTGGCACAAATTGAAGCGCTGGAGGACACATATAAAACCCTGTCCGACGAGGTGCTGAAAGCCAAGACGCCTTGGCTGAAAGAACGGCTTGCAAATGGCGAAACCTTAGACGACATCCTGCCGGACGCATTTGCGACAGTGCGGGAGGCTTCCAGTCGTGTGCTTGGAATGCGCCATTATCCTGCACAGCTGATTGGCGGCATCATCCTGCACCAAGGGCGGATTGCGGAGATGAAGACGGGTGAAGGAAAGACCCTTGTGGCTACTTTGCCGAGCTATCTAAATGCGCTCTCCGGCAAGGGGGTTCATGTGGTCACGGTCAACGACTACTTGGCGCGGCGGGATAGTGAATGGATGGGCAAGGTGCATCGCTTCCTGGGCTTGCAGGTCGGATTGGTTGTGCAAGGGCTTGATTCGGGTGAGCGGCGAGAGGCCTATGAGGCGGACATTACCTACGGCACCAACAACGAAATGGGCTTTGACTTCTTGCGGGACAATATGGCGATTTACAAGCAAAACATGGTGCAACGCGGCCATGCCTTTGCAATTGTGGATGAGGTTGACTCTATCTTAATTGATGAAGCGCGGACACCGCTCATTATCTCCGGACAGGGGGACGCTTCGTCTGATCTTTATCAAAAAGTTGACTCGTTTGTCCGTGGTTTGCGGGCGCAGGTTTATGCCTCGACTGATGAAAAGGCGGAGATGCCTGAAGATTTGGACGCAGATTATATTGTAGACGAAAAGGCGAAAACTGTTTCTCTGGCCGCGCGCGGGATTCAAAAGGCGGAACAGCATTTCCGAGTAGATAACTTGGCTGATCTTGAAAATGCGACCCTTATGCACCATTTGAATCAGGCCATTCGCGCATATGGGATCATGAAGCGGGACATCGACTATGTCGTGCGGGACGGTGAGGTTATCATTGTAGACGAATTTACAGGGCGCCTGATGGTAGGGCGGCGGTATTCGCAGGGCTTGCATCAGTCGATTGAGGCAAAGGAAAAAGTGACGGTTGCACGCGAGTCGAAGACACTTGCCACCATTACATTCCAAAACTATTTCCGTATGTATGAAAAACTTTCGGGCATGACGGGAACGGCTTTGACAGAGCAGGACGAATTCGTTACCATCTATAGCTTGGACATTGTGGAAATCCCGACGCATCGCGGTTTGCAGCGGCAGGATTTGCCTGATATGATCTTCAAGTCTGAGATCGGTAAAAATCGGGCGATTATTCGTCAGATTGCGGCCTGCCATGAAGCGGGTCAACCGGTGTTGGTAGGTACGGCTTCGATTGAAAAGAGTGAGCTGTTAGCGAAACTTCTTACCAAAGAAAAAATCCGACACAATGTGCTAAACGCCAAAAATCACGAGAAAGAGGCCGAAATTGTCGCCCAGGCAGGTAAGCTTGGTGCGGTTACCATCGCGACGAACATGGCGGGGCGTGGTACGGATATTGTGTTGGGCGGGAATGCGGAATATCTGGCTCGGCGTGAACTTATCAAGGCCGGCTATTCAGATGAAACCATCGTTGAGGCCACGGGCTTTGCTGAGACGGATGATGAAGAGGTCAAGGCGGCGCGGGAGATGTATGCGCAGAAACTTTCCGAACACAAGGCGCAGATCGCCATCGAGGCGGACAAGGTACGAGATTTGGGCGGCCTTTGCATCTTGGGTACGGAGCGGCATGAATCGCGGCGTATTGACAATCAGCTTCGCGGGCGGGCAGGGAGACAGGGTGATCCCGGTGAAAGCCGCTTTTACCTGGCCTCTACCGATGATCTGATTCGTCTGTTCGCGCAGGAGCGGTTTGAGGCAATCATGGAACGCGGTGGGTTCGACGAGGACACGCCGCTGGATTCTAAAATCTTTTCCAGCCTAATTGAGAACGCACAAAAGCAGGTGGAGAGCCGCAACTTCCAATCGAGAAAAGCGGTGCTGGAGTATGACGATGTTATGAACCGCCAGCGTGAGCTGATCTATAAACAGCGTCAGCAGGTGTTGGATGGCTCTGATATTTCTGAAAATGTACGGGGTATGATTGCGGAGGTGATCGAATCCCAGGTGAAGAGTACGTTTTCAACGGATGAACCGCTTACAAAGTCTGATTTTGCGCGGATTATTGGATTGTTTGAAGGCATGTTCATTGCGCCGAATGCTTGGCAACCGAGTCCTGAACAACTTGCAAACTTTACGCAGGAGAGCTTGGTTGAAGAGCTTGAACGGCGAGCCATGTCGCTTTATGAACAGCGGGAGCGGGAGTTGGGTACTGCTGAAATCTCGCCGGGTCAGGTGCTTTCGGTGCTGCGTGAGCTTGAGCGTATTGTTTTGTTGCGTGTTGTGGATGAGTTCTGGATGGATCACATTGATGCGATGCAGGAGTTGCGCCAGGGTATTGGCTTGCGCGCCTACGGGCAGCATAATCCGGTGGACGCTTACAAGCAAGAGGGCTTTGAGATGTTTGATGCTATGGTGGACAGCATCAAGGGCGAGGTTGTTCGCAGGGTATTTACCACGCAAGTTCGGAAGGATCAGCAGGATCACGGTTTGGCACGCAAGAGTGTGGCGCGAAATGCAGTGGCCGGCACACAGTCGGGTGCGCCGCAAAAACGTCAGCCTGTTCGGGTTGAGCAAAAAATTGGCCGAAACGAGCCATGTCCCTGCG
>JGI990J12352_1000080_pt1 | contig 20641 bp, 24 predicted proteins | sample Intmic4MA4BA4MSA_FD_12352 | JGI IMG/M metagenome (IMG submission 12352) | reverse complement strand
CACCCAAAACCAACCCCGAGCCTACGGAAAAAGTAGACGACAACTCAAATACGTGGTTTTAAGTAAATTCAACTACAGACATATCCACAAACCAAAAACTGCTTTAGGCAACACCATGCCAAAAGCAGTTTTTTTATTTAACAATGCTACCATTTTTATAATGATTTAATTTTGTGCGGGTTACAGAGGACTATACCCCCTACAGGTGGGTTAAAAATTAATTGCAATGAATATAACAATTTTACATGGGTGGGTAAAAACCCAACAAAATAATGATGCAACAATCTTGTAGGGGTAACAAACCCCCTGCAACCGCACAATATCGGGTAGTTTTAAAATGTTAATGCAAGTGTGTTTTTTATCATAAAATAACAGTGCTGTCGTTATTTAACAATGCTATAACTAGCACTTATAAAACTTGTTTTATAACAATAAAACAACGCTAGCACGCAAATAAAAAAACCGCTTAGGCGCATTACATAGCCAAAAGCAGTTTTTTTATTTAACAGTACTGTCATTTTTATGCAGTTTTTTTGTGTAGCATAAAAAGTTTTACAGCGGTTTTAATACCGTGCGATAGTTTAGGGCTTTTGTAGCAACTCATCTATACTTACCTGATTTTCTAACAAAGACGTAGGTGCATCATGCCCTAGCAACAGCTCTTTATTATCACTGTCTTACCCTAGCAACGCTTCTCCACTATCACCATCTTGCTCCACTAACAGCTTTTCACTCTCGCCGCTCTCGTCTGGTAGGTCGTTGTTTTTGTTGCGTATTATGATAAAGAGTACCCCTATGCCCATGATAACTGCCGCAGCAATCGCAAAGATGGCGACGTTAACTCGGTGTACATAGATAGCCGCAACTATCATAAAGAGTGCGCCTACTATGGCTAAACTGGGGGCAACAAAACGGTTAAACCAATGTAAATCTTTTTGCTTGATAATCATACAGACAAATATAGGGATAAGCATCAACCAAAAGAACACACTAGAAAGTACGGGAATATTGATGTTACGTCCAGCAAACCAACCTAAGCCGTTGCCACCCACCAGCACCAAAATCACCGCCGCCATCAAAAGTCCAATCGCTGAAGAGTTATGGGGGTTATTGGTAACCTTATCCACTTGTACAAAAAGTTTAGGATTAGGACCCCTGTTACGCATGCTTAAACTATACATACTACGTTGCGACGCCATCATAACACCGTTAAGCGTACCTAAACAACTTACTACAATAAACACCAGTAAAAGCGTGCCGCCTACACCGCCAAAAATGCCTCTAAATGCACTTCTGACACCTGCGTCCTCCCTTACTAAATCGGCTAATGGGCTACTACTAAAAATTCCTACAAAGTATAGTGCATACACAACAATAATAATAATGCCACCCACTACCATGGCAAACGGCAACACCTTTTTAGAATTTTTTATCTCGCTATTTAGGCTACTTACTACCCACCAGCCATCGTAAGCAAAGGCTGTAGCAACCAACGCTAGAAAAAATGGATTGGCTGAAGAGCCTTCTATCACTACATTGCCGATATTTGCCGCCGTGTTACCGTTTACTAAACCTACAATCGTACCCACAATGGCCATTAAAATCAGTGGAATTAGTTTTATAATGGTGGCAGATACCAGAAATTTTTGCGTCAGCTTATTTGCTAAAACATTCATAACGTATACAGCGATTAAATAAAACCCTGCCATAAGCAACATCTCACCGCCATTTAAATTCCACCCAAATAGCTCTGCAGTAAAGCGTGCGGACGCCCATGCCATAACCGCTACAATGGCAGGAATATACGCCATACCCATATACCAGCCCAAAAAATAGCCATACTTTTTGCCTACCAATGCCTCTCCAAAATCCACTGTTCCGTTAACTTTTTCATGACGGGTAGAAAGCACCGCAAAACTATATGCCATACTAAGCATAATCAATCCGCCCACTATCCACGCTACAAGCCCTAGCGCAAGATTGCCCTGTACCGCTTGCAAAACTTGTTCGTTCTGAAAAAATATACCGCTGCCAATTACTACACCCACAATGGCGCAAATAGACATAAACGGCCCAAATTTTCGGGTTAACTTATTGTTACTATTTTGCATATACAAAAAAAACTCCTAGCATTTAAAAAATAACCACAGCAGGTATACTGTGGTTATTGTATCATGTATTTTTATAGAGAGTCAATCTATTTTGTCGCCTGTTTTAATGTAAACATATTAAAGTAGCCGAATAAACGTGCACTTAATCGTAAGTAACTTTTTATGGATTAGTCCTACGTTTATTTAACCTACACAACCCATATCGTCACCATAATCACGGTTATTTAACGTAGGAAATTGCGGCTTGCGCCTAACGGTTACCGTGGCTTTGGGTGCAATGTCGCCAATAGAATCAATGCTTGATGCGTTAGGCAAAAATCTTGCTTGCAGTGCTGCAGCCTCTGATGCCACATCCGCCATAGAAGGAACTTTATCGTTACCACCGCCTATTAGCAACAAACCATTGCTTACCGAATAATAACCCGACTGACCCGCATCAGAAGCACGAAATTGCCTTTCTCTTGCACGACTTTTGGCGTCTTGCAATTCTTCTTCGATTTTTCTTTTTTGAATAACACCCGCACGTATCATTACAATGGATGCCACCAATGTACCTAAAATACTTAACAATAACATAAAACCAAACGGACTTAAAAAGAATATATTAAGCACAAGACCCGATTCAGGAAAAAATGGAGTACGCATTAAGCCCTCAAACGTAACAAAAAGTTGCATTAATATAAACGCAATCAATGTTAAGCCCATAGGCAACGCAATCGTTACAAGCACCAACTTTAAATGTGCTTCAAATATTGTTTTTTCTGTAACTGGTTTTTTTTCTTGTTTTTTTCCCATACGTGGATATAAACTCCTATATCTTTTATCTGGATAGATTACACGTATACCTTGTATACCAACCTACCGTATAAGTATAGCACAGAAAAAAAAGCTACGTCAACCGTTTGTTCATATTTTGTTAAAATAATTTTAACAAACTTGTAACAACAATTTAGTTGACTTCTTTAATATCTTGTCATATAATAAGAAAGTACTTGCCAAAATGCTACTCTATAATTATGGGGATGTAATAGCTTCGACAGCGTGGGAACTTGGTAGGGGTGTATGCAGTGGAGTCCGCCACTTTAAAAGGGCAAAAAACTAACTGGCAACAGTAACAAAACAGTAAGCGCACCCGCATATGCGGCTCCTGCGTTTGCTTTTGCGGCTTAGTATAAAGCCGTCGGCGGGTAGTCTGGTTCACTTAGGCTAAAACCGTTGTCAAATAAGGTGAAGCCCATCATGGTCGTTTAAGGGCTTATACGGCCATGAGGACAAAAAAGCTCTCGTAGGTAAAGGGTGTCGTTACCCTCGTACCTATTAAACCAACTAGCGACTAAGCATATAGAGCCTTATCAATACCCCACGTTGGAACTGGGAGGCAGAGCCCAGCATCTCCACCACAATGTACATTATCACAAAAGCGTTAAAGCCCGTTTTTTTAAGAGCATACATTATTTAACGCTTATTTTGCGTTTTAACAAATGTTATTACAAAAGCAAACTTTGTTGACGGGTAAATGCATACTGAGTTTATGTTAAAAATACAACAGACAACTATTAGATTAAATTTAATACAGAATAGATTTTTTGTTGCCATTTGCTATAGTATACATTATACTTATACATAGATAACCTTATTTTCACAACCCTTTCCTCGGGTGGTTTGTGTTTTTTGTCCGAGGAAAGGATACTCATTCATGCAAGAGCCGACAGAGCAAACATCGCAAGCGGAAGACGACGAACAACCTAAATACGTTAAGTCTAAAAAAACCAAAACCAAAAAATCTAAGTATAAGGTGATTAAAAACTTTAACAAGAGTAAATTCTTTGGCTTTTTAAAGGGAATAACCACACTATTTATCAGGCGTGCAAAGGTAGTTGATGCCACCCAAGGGTGTGGGATTCCTAAAAAAGCGATTTTTTTAAGCACGCATGGCGTTAAACCCCTTTTGGGTATCATTAAAAATGAAATGAGTATGCCTAAAGAAGTTTCTTTTGTTACCATAGGCACGCACGAGTTATGCAACCCTTTCTTTAAGCGTATGCGATACGGCTATGCCATTCATTACCATTTACGTCACGGTTGGGGCAAAATTCGTTCTTTTTTTGCCTCGTTTTTTGTGTGTTCGGCTTTAGGGCTTTTATACAAAATGGCGCGGGTGATTCCGTCGTACCGTGACGGGCGCACCAAGCACACGCTTAAGCAATCGCTTTCGGCATTGCAGCAAGGACATGCGCTACTGATTTATCCCGAACAGCTAGAGCACGGATACAACAATGTATTTACTGAATTTTTGCCTGGATTTGTTTTTATTGCCGAAATGCATTACAAACGCACAGGCGAAGATATCCCTATCTGCCCCTGCTACTTTAGCTACCAACATAACAAACTTATTATTGGCAAGCCGCAATCTGCAATAGAATTGTTGCAAGAGGGAAAAACTCGTGATGACGTTGCAGAATTTTTCCGCTTAAAGGTTAACGAACTTTACGCCACCCATATCCAAGCCATTATACAAGAAAAAGAAGCCAAGTTTGCAAAATTTAATAGAGCATAAAAAAGATTTTAGCATACCCGCTATTGGGGCGGATTACCATTAGTTGCACATATCACAAAAAAATAGGATTCAGTCACCCATCATGCTTATAGAAAAAACAGAAAAAGATACGCTGGCACTAAGCTTTGGCGCACATAGTAATACCTTAAAAGAATTTCAAGCTAAAATTTTTGAGTACATGAAAAAAAATGGAGGTGGCGACCCTTTAGTCACCCCCGACTGGAAGCGTGCTATTTATCAAATTTTTAACATAGAGCTTATCAATGCTCCCGATTTTGATGCACAAAATTTATTACTTTTATCCAACCACATCAGCGATTTTGATGCGGTAATTTTGGGTTTGTTAAACCGCAACATTCGTATCATTGCTAAAATGGAATGGGTGGGTGTCTAACCCTACCCTATCGCAATTTTTAAACTTTCATTACAACATTGTAGGCATTTATCGCAACTTAGAGCTTATCGAAAGCGAAAGCCAGCGCAAGGCGGCAACTCAGCACAACTTAAAAATCATGACCGATGCCATTAGATATTTGCGTACCAAACAAGAAAAAGCGCAACATTTATTTATTTTTCCGCAAGGCACAATAAGCGACATCAACCGCAACAGCGTAGAGCGCATCAACCCAGGCTTTAGCAAAATTGCGCTAGTAAGTGGCGCACCATGCGTGAATATCTTTATAGAGTATCCTTCTACGCACGGCAAAACTCGCATTATTTTTAGTGACCCTTACACCATTAACGATAAAAATGCCAATCACGGCGAAATCTGGCTAAAGAGTATGGTTGCCATGCAAAACACCTTAAAAGACGTTCGCCCCCCTGTTTTATCCGAAAAACACGCCAACAACAATAAACTAGGCGACGCCTATTTCACCCCATAAAATGCAAACTATCTTTAAAGTCAATCACAAAACAAACAAAATGAGCTTAAAACACACATATCAATAAAAGAGCAACACCACCCTGAGTGCAATTTGCTATACAGAACAATAAAAACTAACAATAACTCTACTTTAACCCTGCTTTGCACACTAGGCGAACACATCTCCGTAAAAGCACTACTGCAAAACCCATTGTGGCATTTGCTTTTAAAATTTATCGAGGAAAAATTCTTTAAAATAAATTGTAAAACCTTTAAATTTTGCTTGCCATGCAACCCCTAATATGGTATCATACTCCTTGTAATCCTCGGTAGCTCAGTGGTAGTAGCATTCGGCTGTTAACCGAAGGGTCGTAGGTTCAAATCCCACCCGAGGAGCCAAAAAAGGCATGTCATAACCCCTGACACGCCTTTTTTAATACTCTTTGACCCTTTTGAGGTGTTTTTTGGGGCGCATTGACCACTTTAGGGGTAAAATGACTATTCGGTTAAAGAAAAAAAGGTATCATTTTTAAAGGGTGCTGTTACGGCTTAAATGTCGCTACAGCTATCGTATTTTTAATGGCATGCATTTTGTTTTTTGCAACATACATATCGCTATAACATGCTGTTTTTAAATTCACTTTGCTTTGTTGCTACAGCTAGCAACTGCAACGGCTATATCCTAAATTTGGGCTTGAATCGGGTTATTTCTTCACGTTCGAAAGCGGTTTGCACATGCGTATAAATATTTGCCGTGGTGCTAGCTTGTGCGTGTCCTAGCCATTTTTGCACCACATTTATGGATATGCCATTTTCTAGACAGCGTGTTGCGAATGTATGACGCAAATCATGTAGTCTAAAAGATAATGCGTGTTTTTGTTTTATCCGTCTAAAATTTTGAGATACAAGCGTTTCAGCAAACGGGAAAACTAAATAATTATCTTTAGGCAACTTATTTAACAGTTTCTCTGTTTCAGGAAATAATGGCACGTGCCGTTTAGCGTTATCAGTTTTAGTACCGCCAATATATATACTCTTTGCAACAAAATCTACATCATGCCATCTTAACGTTAGCGGTTCGCTTTTCCTGCAACCTGTTAATAAGTAAAATAAATATAGCGGACGCAATTTGTTTTCTTTTAGCACGCAAACAAATTCTGCTTGTTGTTCTAACGTTAACGCTTTGCCCTGTATGCGTTTATGAACTACTCCGTCCGTCAAACTCATGATGTCCTTGGGCATGAGTTCTAATTTATACGCTTGCTTGAGTGACGCACTCAAAGTATCATACGCATATTTTTTCATGCGACTACTTATAATGCAATGAATGCCTTGTTGTACATCAAGTGCTGTTATCTCATTTAAAGGCTTATCCTCTAAATGCGGTTTAAGGTGCTTATCTATACAAATGGCAATTTGCAAAAAACTTGTTTCTTTTAGTTTGGGTTTTTTGTAAACCTTACACCATTCGTCTAGCCATGCGTGTAGCGTGTATTGACAAGTTGGCAACGTTGTTGCGATGTCATTAACTGAATGTATAACAGGCGCAAAGGTGCTAATATTACCTAAGCTAGCTAGCGTTTTGTTTATCGCTTGCAATTGCGCTATCAATTGTTTTTCAAATTCAGTCAATGTACGTTGCTTATCCTTTGTGTTTTTTTGAAAGTGTAGATTCAAAAGTGGTTAAAAGACCTTATTTATTACATGTCCATCGCCTAAAGCAGTTAATTGCTCATGCGTTTTCTTTTTGGGTTTTGGCGCAACCATTTTAATTACGCTACTAATGCGCCGTTTGAATGCGTCCCAATCTCTAGCGTGCGCCTGTTGTTCGTGCTTGTATTGCTCGTCTAATGCCCAGTTAGATGTAATGTATACTTTGGTGTATTGCGCAACTTTGTTGCCGTATCTTGCAGGTAATTCACAGAAGTAAATATCTAGATAGCGTAGCATACGCTTAAGCGGAATATCGCTTCTAAATTCTTCAAACAAGATAACTTTTTCGCCCTCATAGCCATCAAAACGTTCTTTGCCTAACGAACTCTCTGGATAGTCCGACATGATGTAAACGTTTTCGTCACCGTATTTATCTAGCACGTAACTTGTTTTGCCCGTGCCTGTTTCGCCCTCTATGTAATACACATTTTCGGTTAATGCTAGTCGCCTAGTTTTTCGGCTTGTTTGGCGAATCGTGTAATCGTAATATTCTAATATTACTTTGCTGTTGCGATTAAAGCAATCTCGGTAGGCATGGCGCAATTCGGCAATGCTTGCCCCCTCGTCTATCAAGTCATAAATATCTCTAAGGCTATTTTCTTTTTTGCTTTCTTCTCTTAAATCAATCGTACCATTGCCAAATGGTTCGTCTATACGGGTTTCCGCTTTGGTTGCATAAGCGTACGCTTGTTGTTTACTGCCTTGCCGTTTTTCGATGTGCGCATTGGGCAAATGTTTTTTCAGCGTACTCCATCTAATTGGTTCGGGGTTTTCGATGTAAAGCTGGTAATGCTTATAACCTTGCTCACCCCCCTTTTCGCCTTGCTCTAATTGCCCGATGTACACGTAATTTTTTAATGCTTCTTGCAATTGTTCAAATGTAATTTTATCTGCGCTTTGCGTTAAAATCCACGAACGGGAACGGGTTTGTTTTCTTTCCTCTTTTTCCTTTTCCACTACCACCTGTACGGGGTGAGAATCCTTGTTAATCATTGTTTTTACTCCTCTTTTTAAAATGTTGTCACAGTCACATAGTCACTTAAAGGGTAACACTAGACCTTTAAGTGTGCGCCCGCAAGCGGGCGCACCCCTCATACACGAAAAACAAGCGTTTTTCTGCATGTGCATGAGGGGTGCGCTAGGCTAATGCAATGTCTGCTAACTTGCAAAAAATAATACTAGACACCTACATACATAGACGTATGCGGTTCTAATTTAATAGCTTTATGCAGGGGCTTATAATCATAAAAATACGCTCGTGTTTCGTACGAATGCGCCATATTTATAGGCAAAACCAAATAACCCTCTGCCGTTTTGCGCCTAGATTTTTGGCTGTTGCCACGGTCGGAATACTCTATCCTAAAAAAACCAATCTTGCCAATCATACGCTTTAAGCGCATAATTTTCTTGTAATATTTGTGCGTGCAATTATCTTTGTTTAAGATTTTACCTTTCAGTTTTTCGAATCGCCTAATTAAAAAATGCGGTAAACACACTTTGTCTAAGCGTTCCAAATAGCGGTTGCATTTTACAACACGGCGAATACCAATAAAATTTTCGCCCGAATCTTGTTCGGCAAAACTCATATACCAATCACCAAAATGACGTTCTTTTGAAACAAATTCATTAATGGTTTCGTTCTCTTTCCATGTGTCCGAATCTACCTTTGCTTTGCTACGGGTATTAGACACAATGTCTGCGCTTTCATCTTGCGCTACCACTGCGCCCTCACACAAACGTTGTTTTTGCAAAAAATGATTTAGTGTAATGGCACAACTGCGCCTACTGCCTTGCCAAATGGGGTAATTCGAAAACAAGTAAGGGATAGTGTCGGGCGCATTTTGGTAGGCTTGTATGCTATCTTCAACGCTTTTAAATCGCCAATATTCGTCTATATTTTTAAAGGGTTTTACAAAGGAGTTCTTTTCCTTACCCTTTTGTAACAAGTAAGTAAAACGTTGTTCGCATTCTGAATGATTGGCAAGTATTATACTATCGTATGTCATAGTTAGGCTTTTTCCTGAACTAGGTTCACCCTCAAATGTCGTAACCCTGCCTATTTTTAGCACCTCGCTATTATGCAATGCAACTTTACGCATGTAAAATAAAGGCAAAGCGAATTTAGCGGTGCAAGCAATAGCGATGCCTAGTAAAAGTGCGTGCATTGCAAGTTTAACAAGCGCAAGTAGCGTGGGAGTTCGCAAACTAGGTATAAGTACATGCAGGGGCGCAAGTGCGTATAGTATGCCGTACAGGGCGATTGAAACCAAAAACGGAATACCGAAGTAGATTAACGTGGGTAAAAATTTGGTTAAGTCCGAATTAAAAAGCTTGTTTTTTATTGCAAAAAGGGGAACTGTTACAAGCCATGCTATGCCTTTAAGTATAGCTAAGCCAAAGATTTTTAGCCAGTAAACAGGTTTTTTGCGCAAGTGATAAAACTTACTTTTTTTACTTAAAGCGTTTTTCTTCATGTGCTATTGTCCTTTAACAAATAATGCTTTTCCCAACCACACACCCAAACGAAACGGCAGTGTAGCTAGAAAAAACAATGTTTTAAAAATTCTTAAAATAATTATTAACGTCATAATTACATCTTATTAACCTTATTTTATTACAAGAAATACTACTACCATGCCTGCCACTACAACGATAACACTTGCTGTAACAATAGAAACACCCAATAAACTAGATAAAAAAGCCAACAACCTTTGCCACGCACTCAAATTAGGCGGAGTGCCTACAGGTGGGTCTATTGCAGGCGGTGGCACTGTAGTTTCACCCGAATTGCCCCAGTTAATATTATGGTTGGGGTGACTCGGGGATAACCATGCTACAGGTACACTTTCTGTTCCCAAGCTAATGCTTGGCAAATCTAATCTATAAACTCTATTTCTATAATCAAAAAAAAATCTACCGCCATCGTCAAATTGTAGAGGATTCCAAGTACTATTGTTGAAACTAATAGACATACTTATATTTCTACGTATTGCATCAACAGATTGTGTACGCAACCAATTATAGTGTGCTTGCGTAAGACCTACACGCAAATCGGCTAATGTTGTTTTTTCTGTATTTCTGTTATGTGAACCAGTGTCTAAAACTCGTGGAAGTGTTCTTCGTATTTGTAAGTCCAAATGCGCTGTAAAACTGAAAACTTCATCGTTAAACAATAAATCATTAAACATAATGCGGGTGTCTACTGTATATATGCCATTTTCAACCAAACCCCTACCTACGCCATCAACCAAATTTCCCCAAAAATCTCTATGCGCACCCAACCAATATCGGTCAGGCATACGCATATATCTACGATTAAGTTGTCTATTAGCTTGCGCCGTAAAAATCGGCAGATAAATATAATGAAACGTCACATATGAACCTGCAGGTATATATTGACCATGCCACCAAATACCGCCCTCAACACCGCTTTCAGTGCTTGTTATGCTTGCGTTTGTTTCTCTAACCTGTGTATTAATAAGTGTAAAAGTAAAAAACAAAGAAAGCATTAAAATAACATACATTGTCACAAACAGCAGTATCAACTTTATAAGCTTGTTTTTCTCTTGCTCTTTAAGCTTTTTTTTCATATTACTACCTCCTTTTCTTTTTAACGGCTTTAACAATAATAGCAATCACAAGCAGGGCACCAACGCCACCAGCTAGCCACACCCACCAAGCAATACCGCTTGCAGATTCTTCTACAAACCTTGCATGTATTGTTAGATTGCTTGTGATGCGGTCTGTAGGCAATACAGGGCGAGTAAATAAACTATCGTGATACCAACCCGTAAAAATAAAGCCGTCTAACACAGGCTCACGCAAATTGTCTAATAGCGTGTTAAACGCTAGTCTTTCTGTTGTAGTAACACCGTTAATATTAAATGTTAAGTCAACAAAAATGCCAAACGGCTGTGTTGCAAAAAACATAATATTTCCTGTTATTGGTGCGTTCAAATCTGCTGAAACGGTATTATAAGCATTGGCATATATGTTTACCGCACCACCACCATTAATAGCTAGCATACTGTAATTCGCTAAAACTGCGCCGTGTGGCACATACATTTCGCTGAAGATTACGCCGTTCACCATAAACGTAACTCTAAACATTTGCACTTCCCAACGTGCGTAAAAACGGCGGTTGCCTGTCGAACCAGCAGGAATATTAGTCACAGCAGTACCACTAAAATCTGCGCTTGTAAACCAACCTCTAAAGATAAATCCTGTGCGAATTGGCTGGGGCAAGGTTATCAAATCTGACATCACGTTAAACGTGGTGCGGTAACCTGTCATATTTCCACCATTAAGCAGATGCGTAATGGTAAATTCAATCACAATCCAGCGTGCGTAAAACGTACGGTTGCCTGTCGAATTTGTTGGGATATTTGCAACGGACACATCACTAAAATTAGGGGTTGTGTACCAACCAGCAAAAGTGAAACCGTTGCGTGTGGGGGACGGTAATATTACCAACGAACTTTCTACCGTAAAATTTGTAGGATAATTGCCTGTAAATACCCCACCGTTTAAATTATACGTAATGGAAAACTGCGTTGCCAACCATCGAGCATGAAACGTGCGGTTATCTAACGAGCCTTGTACTATCTGTGTCACTACCCCACCTGTAAACGCAGGGTTTGTATACCAACCCATAAACGTAAAGCCGTTGCGTGTCGGAGTGGGTAACGTAATTGTTGGGCTGTTAATCGTAAACGTGGTAGGTTGCCCTGTCATAGAACCACCGTTTAAATTGTATGTAATTGTGAAATTTATAAGCGCAAATCTTGCGTGCAACACCGTATCTGCCAAGATAGGACGTCCGTCAAATGGTTGTGTAAATGCGGCATCAAAATACCAGCCAGCAAAAGTATGCCCTACTGGGGGGGTCGGACTGGGTGGCATAGGAACAGATAACGGATGTTCTACCGTCGCTACAACGTGCATCACTAATGGATAAACAGAACCACCGCCCATCATTTGGCTAATCTCAATAAAATAGGTCCATTCGCCAACAGTTCGTGTGCTATTATCACCAACCGTACCTAAACCAGTGCCAGAGTTCAAATTTATATCAGCAGTTCCACCCCAATGTGATGTCATATCGACTAGGGCAATATGCTCTATTAATGATTGTCTCGGAAAATTTGTCCAATGTCCGGGCATTCTCATTAACCAAATATTTCCTTGTGGCACTATATTTGAAATGTTTCTAAAATTTAGACTGGTGAATTGCTCGCATATACTAAATTCACCAAAACTGTTTGATGTCGACAGAGGTAAACTTTCATTTTCCGAATGCGTTAATCTAAAAACTTGTCCATTCAAATAATGACCCTCGTGTACGTTTTGCGTAGCGTGTACTTGTTGCGTATTACCATTTACATTTACTATTAAACTAAACAGTATTGATAATGTTAATAACAAACATATACATGCTATTACTATTTTATTTTTGTGGCAAATTCTATTTGTCACTAAAGTTTCTTTTTTCATAAAAAATCTCCTAAATATATTTTGTTTTTAATTTAAAATTGTGCCTTGTAGCACGTACATGTAGTACCACTGTTTTCCATTTACTATAAACGTTACACGTACGTAGTTTGTGGGCGGTAGCGGTGTTGGCTCGGCAAAATATTCATTGCATATTTTACGCATAGATAATGAACCAATGAAAAAGTAAAAGAAAAAGCTTTGCTGGGTAATCGCCCAAAACGATACATTTTCCACATCCAAATACTTACATTCGTAAGATAACAAAGGATATAGATAATAAGCACGATACACGTTGAAATGAAAATAAAGGGTGTTTAAATTCATACCTGTTGGCGAATATTCGCACTCTCTTTCGCACAAAACGGCATAGGTTACACGAAAAATTTCAAAGTATCCACCATTGTGAAAAATGTATGCGCCCCCTATATTCCCATAACTGTCAAAAAGACCGAGTAATGCAAAGATTAAATCGATAAAGGAGTTAAATTCACCACGTGCCAAATAGTGCGCTATGTTGTCGTCAGGATATCGATACCAAGTATAGCGCATCACTACTTCAACATAATCTGCCGAATATGTAAGATTAATAGTTTGCCCTGCAATATAACTGCCCTCGTGTACGCCTTGCGTAGCTTGTACTTGTTGCGTAGGTGTACTACCGTTTGCTATCAAGCCGAATGATATAGCAATCACTAATAGTAAACTAATACACGCAATCACCATTTTATTTTTGTTTAAAATATTTTGTTTCATACTAATTCCTGTATTATTTACTTTAATCAAGATGTGTTGAATATGTTAAGTATGTTGTTTTATAATTAAATATCTCGTCACAATATAGCTAAGTACTGAAAGGTTCTTAATTTTTATTATAATCACCACCACTAAAATATTAGGGAATTTTTCCCACTTTAGTGGGTTTCGCTCTAGTAACTTTTTGTGCGCTTTTAGCTTTCTTTTTTCTATAGTAATAATCGCTTGTATTTTGTTTATGCACATCGTTTCTGCCTTTGGCTATCATTGCACGGTCTCGCTCTGTCCATTTACCTTTGAATAAACCTTTTCTGTGACCCTCGCCCTCTGCCTTAAAATCTTGCATGCGTTGCTCTTTGCGCTTAACACCTTTTGTTTTGAATAAATCTAATAATCCCATAATATATACCTCTTTGTTAATGTTTTTTAATGATTGTGTTTTTGTTTTATACTCTCACAAGTGACATATTTAATATGTGTTGCTTTATCTTAAGAGCATTTTAAAACTATGTAATTTTGGTGGCAAGGGGCAGATTTGCACTGCCGATACTTTTATATGCATTTGTATTGCTACGCTCTGTTGGTGGTTATCCGTTCAAAAACTGCCTATGCCATAAGATTGGGGTTATATGGCAAGGAGCCAGCCATACAACCCCATGGGGGAAATATATATAAATGTGAGAGAGGAGGAAATCTCACCATTTATCTATGTAATGTCGGGGTCGGAGTTTTTAGATAGCTTTAGGTAATTTTTAGCTAACAAAATAAATGCACCTCTATCCTCTTTACTTGAAATATCTGTATACAACATACCATCGTCAGAAAAGATATTTTCAACTTCAATACCCACATATTCTATGTCGGAACGGCTTACCTTATCTACAAACGAACGCAAATATACCTTGCCCTTAAAGGGAATTTCGTTTACACCTTGGGGCAATTCTGCCAACATACGGTTAGCAAACATTTTAAATTTACCACGTCTAGAGCGGTTTTTAATGTCAATACGTATAGGCGGTGAAAACTCGTCAAAGGGGTTATCCATATCTATAGCCAAAAAATATTCGTCTTGTTGCGTACGGCGGTTAGTGCGCACATCATATAAGACCTTACAGTTTACCTCTACTGTTTCTTTCTTTTCAACTTGAGGCAACACAGCTATCTTTTTAGCAAGTGCTTTAAAGTCTATGTTTGTGATTTGTGCCGATGTTGATGTTTGCACTTGTGCTTTTTCCTGCGCTTGCGCTTGTTCTGTTACTTGTACTTTTGCGGTTGATTCTTTCATTTTTTTTACCTCATTTATTATGTTTTTATTTTTTAGTGAGTGTAGCAAGATTTGAACTTGCGTAACGACTACAACGTTGTTTACGCTAAAAGTCGATTGTTTTATTCCTTTAAACTATACACTCTTAAGATTTTGATGGGTGGGCATGTACATACCCTACCAAGAGGGTTGGCATGCGTAAGCTTGACGCAAAATACAAGTACCGCCAAAACTTTTAAAAATTTGAATGCAAGGCATTCTTGTTTTCTTCGAAAAAAATTTTTAAAACTTTTGGCTTGCCCCTTGGGGGCATACTTGATTTTGCGTCATTGGATATGCTTTAACTATCTTGCGACGGGGCGAAAAACTGGGAGCATGGCTCTAGCCGTTCGCCCCATCGCTACGGCAGTATAGCATATCCAAACGCTTACTTAGCGAGTAGGTAACCCTTGCCGTCCTTGCTCGGGGGCTCTTCCTAAGAGCATAGGCAAGGGTTGCCTGTGGGGGTTTATACGCTAACAGCTAAACAATTAAGGTGATAAAATTTAACTGTTAGTGTATAAAGTCTAATTAAGCGGTTAAAGTCGCTCGGCGGAATGCGTCTAAAGCTTGTTGTTCAAGCAAATATGTACGCTTATCAAGCATACTAATGTTGTAATCTTCTATTGCCTCTTTTTCATCTTCTATTACACGACAATATCCCAAGTTAATGCATTTGGCTGGGCATAATTCGCATTCGCATTCACACTCGCAATTTTTGCAACTGTCGCAGGTGATTTTTTTTACTTTCTCTCTTCTAAAAACTTGCATTTTTTACTCCTTTTACCCATTTCCGATGGGAGCGGTTTTTAATTTGACTTTAATCCTCTCACAATTCGTAAGTTTGATTATGTATAAATTATAGCATACTGAAAGAATGCCGTCAAGCGTTTTACTTCACTTTGTGAGAATTTTTTTATTTTTTTTTATTCGCTTTACATATATAAAAAAAATAGACATAATCAAATTATGTCATATTTTAGCGAAAAATTAAGACAGTTACGAAAAGAACGTGGTATCACTCAAACAGAATTTGCAAAACACTTCACCATCGCAACGGGGACTATTGCAAACTGGGAAGTGGGAAAACGTGAACCTGATTTTGAGATGGCAAAAAAAATAGCATCATTTTTTGATGTCAGTTTAGACGAATTGTTTGGGTTAAAAGAAAGTGACCGTCATGTAGATTTTGCAGACTTTACACGTATGTTGAATGAGCATGGCATAACAGAAGATAAAATAGAAGCGTTGCCCGATTCTACCAAAGATATGATTATACGTTTATTTAAAGAAGTTGTTAATAATCAAAATTAGAACTAACAATTCTTGTTCTGTTAGTTCTTTTTTGTACTCGTTTAAAATTTTTATCCAAAAGTCTTTCATTTGCAAATACTCCGTTTATGTATAATTTAATATTATCACATAAAATACAATACGTCAACTATTTAATATCACATTTTGAACAATATTTAAACAAAGGAAAAACCCATGAAGATAGTTAAATGTGCAGTTTGCCAAAGCGACAGCATTACCTGCTTTTGTCCTAGTTGCCAAATACAAACCTCATATAGCAAAAGAAAAAATAAATGCGAAGAATGCGGAAAATTTTCAAGCAAAGATGAAAACGTTCACAAGGAATGTTATTCTTGCCCACATGATATGTGCGTCATTTGTGGCAATAGCGTAAGCCACATAACCCATTTATTTTGTCTAGAATGTTACAAAACTAGAACATTCATAAGAACTAATGACAACAAAAATGAATACATAGGTTTTTACGTATCTGAAAGCGAAGAATTTAACAGTGATACAAACAGCGACTCAAGCGAAATAAGTCAAATAAATACTGAAACAGACACACAAATAGATTCACGAAAAAAATATCCAGCCAATATTCGCTGTAATGATGGACATTATGTACGCTCACGTGGCGAAAAAATAATTGATGACTGGTTATTTGACAATAAGTTTTTTCATATTTACGAAAAACTTATATATGATGCAGACAATGACCAAGAAATCAAGCCCGATTTTTATTTATCTGACCATTGCATTTATATAGAATTTTGGGGCAAAAACGAAAGCTGGTATGCAGAAATTAGAGAACTAAAAGAAAAATACTATAATGCAAATAATATTACGTATATAAGCATAGAGATAAATGAAATAGACAATATAGGCGATATATTACAAAAGCGACTTGCCAAATATCTAAAAAGGAAGTAACCACAAAGGCACGTTATCTATTTAGACAGCGTACTCTTGCGTTTGGGTGGCAAAGGCAACAAAATAAACAAATAACAAAAATAACTCTTGACGTTGTCGCAATACCACGTTGTCTAAATAGATAACGTGTTTTTAAAATTATTTTTAAAAAACAATGCAAAACAGTTGCTTTATATATCGCAATTGTGATATAATATAGATATAATAATTAAGGAGTTTATTTTATGGAAATTAGACCATCAGCAGAATTACGCAACAACTATCCTTTAATGTCTAAAATTTGTAAAGAGGAATCTAAGCCAATTTTTTTAACAGTAAACGGTCGTGGTGACACTGTACTTTTAAGTGTTGCAGAATACGAAAGACTTTATAAGTTAGAAGTTGCAAGCAGAGTTATGCAAGCCAAACAAGAAATAGAAGAGGGTAAAACCTATACACATGACGAGGTTATAGCTAACTTAATGAGTATATTGCAGGAGTAACCAAGATGTTTAAAGTTAATTATTCGCACTCCGCCAATGCCGAAATTGTAGACATATTACGCTATATTAAACAGTTTAGCGCAGAAAGAGCATTAAGCTATGTAAAAGGTTTAGATGAGCGCATACAAGAACTTATCAAAGACCCGTACATAGGTAGACCTGCACAAGAAGAATATGATATTCCCAATAGTAGAATTATTTATTTTAAGTCACACAAGATTATTTACTGCGTAAGCGAGCAAACTGAAACAATTAATATTGAGGTTATCATACACAATAAAAAAGACCATAAAAGCTACTAAACTACAAAAACACGTTACTTATTACAAGTAGCGTGTTTTTACTTATCTTTATTATATATACCCTCCAGTAGTTTAAAAGTAAATATCTACCTGTTAACCGAAGGGTCGTAGGTTCAAATCCCACCCGAGGAGCCAAAAAAGGCATGTCATAACCCCTGACATGCCTTTTTTAATACTCTTTGACCCTTTCGGGCTATTTTTTGAGCTGCTTTGACCACTTTGGGGGTAAAATGACTATTCGGTTAAAGAAAAAAAGGTATAGTTTTTAAATATTGCTTTATTGCTACAACTAGCAATTGTCATACTCTAAATTTGGGCTTGAATCGACAAGCTTATTAACGCAATTCGTCAAAAAAACCGTACCCCCCACCCGAAGAAATGCAAGAGTTTGCTAACTCTGCACGACTTATAGCAGAGGGTATAAGTAAGCGAAATTTATAACTTCTTCTTCTGTTAAATCTTTTGACAATTCTAATAATGCTACAATCAATTCTTCTGATGTCATATGTGAAACTCCCGTTTTGTACATTAGTATTATCACATAAAACACAATGCGTCAACCATTCAATATCACATTTTGAACAATATTTAAACAAAGGAAAAACCCTTGAAGATAGTTAAATGTGCAGTTTGCCAAAGCGATAGCATTACCTACTTTTGTCCTAGTTGTCAAATACAAACCTCATATAGTAAAAGAAAAAATAAATGCGAAGAATGCGGAAAATTTTCAAGCAAAGATGAAAACGTTCGCAAAGAATGTTATTCTTGCCCACATGATATGTGCGTCATTTGTGGCAATAGCGTAAGCCACATAACCCATTTATTTTGTTTAGAATGCTACAAAACTAGAACATTCATAAGAACTAATGACAACAAAAATGAATACATAGGTTTTTACGTATCTGAAAGCGAAGAATTTAACAGTGATACAAACAGCGATTCAAGCGAAATGAGCCAAATAAATACTGAAACAGACACACAAATAGATTCACGAAAAAAATACCCAGCCAATATTCGCTGTAATGATGGACATTATGTACGTTCACGTGGTGAAAAAATAATTGACGACTGGTTATTTGATAACAAAGTTTTTTCATATTTATGAAAAACTTATATATGATGCAGACAATGATCAAGAAATCAAGCCCGATTTTTATTTATCTGACCATTGCATTTATGTAGAATTTTGGGGCAAAAACGAAAGCTGGTATACAGAAATTAGAGAACTAAAAGAAAAATACTATAATGCAAATAATATTACGTATATAAGCATAGAGATAAATGAAATAGACAATATAGGCGATATATTACAAAAGCGACTTGCCAAATATCTACTAAAAAGAAAATAACCACAAAAGCACGTTATCTATTTAGACAACGTGCTTTTTTAATTATTTTTAAAAAGTGCTTAAAAACGCTTGCTAATTTAGCTAAAATAACATATAATAACATTAGCTAATTTTGCAAAAGGAGTTTTTGATATGATTGTTAATGCAACTGAATTTCAAAACAATGTAGGTAGGTTTTTACAACAAGTACAGGATAGCGACATTGTTATTACTAAAAACGGCAAAGAGGTGGCACGATTGATAGCGGCAAAAAAAGCAGTTTCTTTCTTGTCCGATTCTTTATTAGGAATCTTACCTAATGATTTTAATGCATCGCACGAAAAGCAAGCGCACATAAGCGCAAAGTATGGGCTTTAAGTTATGAGAATATTTATTGATACCAACGTTATAATTGACGTACTAGCACAAAGACAAGAATTTTACAAGGCATCTTTACAAGTCTTTAAGTTATGCGAAATTGGCAAACATACAGGTTGTGTATCTAGTTTAAGCATTGCTAATATTATGTATATCTGCCGAAAAGCATTAGATAAAGACACTTTAGAAAACGCTGTGCAAAATCTAATGCAAATATTTGAGATTACATCACTAACTCAAAGAGAATTAATAAAAGCATTAAATATGGACTTTAGCGACTATGAAGATGCACTGCAAGCTATATCAGCGCAAGCAAATAAAGCCGACTACATAATAACCCGAAATGTTAAAGACTTTAAAAATTCAAACATACAAGCTATCACCCCTGAAAAGTTTTTGGCTAACATGAGCGTTAATTAACTTAATAACTAAACCACAAAAGCACGTTATCTATTTAGACAACGTGCTTTTGTATTGATGGGTTATTAAATTGTGTTATTGACCTACATAGTTGATTAAGGCATCTTGCAGAATTTGCGAGAAGTTAACCCCTTGTTTTTCAGCTTTGGCATTTAGCCACGATGGAATAGTTAAGGTTTTTTTAACTGCTTTAGTTTCAAAGAATTTTTTGTATTCATTTGTATCGCAAGCCACTAGCGTTACAAACTCATTATCAGCAACAACAATAGTTTTTATATCGGAAGAGATGGGAACTGTCGCCTTGTCTTGCTCCATAGTGTATAGTGTCAAATTTAAAGCGTCTTGCGCCATAGCGATAGAATCATTTAAATCGTCACCACCTGTAATACAAGCGTAACCGCTCCCCTCAAAATCGGGAAAGACTACAGAATATTGATTATTAGATTCTTGTGTAAAAATTGCGGGATATGTGTATTTCATATTTTTTTACCTCTCTTTTTTAATGCCTGCTTGTTTAAGTATGCCATTTGCTGTACCTGTAGGTACTTCTTTACTATTGTGTCTACCTATAGGAAATTTATTACCGGATATAGGACTATACCATGTTTCATGATTACCACCCTCGTTATGTAGGTAACACCCATTTTTAGAAAGTATTTTCTTTAGTTCGCTATATTTCATTACACCTATAGCATACGTGTTTTATACGT
>JGI990J12352_1000079_pt1 | contig 20903 bp, 17 predicted proteins | sample Intmic4MA4BA4MSA_FD_12352 | JGI IMG/M metagenome (IMG submission 12352) | reverse complement strand
CGTGCCAGAACAGAACGGGCGGCGCTCGGCACGGCGGAAATAACCGAAACCGCCGCCGTAGCAAGGTTGGACGAGGCCACAGCAAACCTGGAAACCCAAAGCGGCCGCCTTGCGCAGTTAGAGGCAGAGCTCGGATTTATAGACACGCTCGATAGCCGCTCCGTGCACATCAGCCGACAGGTGATCGCATATGAGCAGGCTCTTGCAAATTTCGCACAAAATGTGGGAATGACGTATGAACAGTGGCTTTCAGAAAACCCGAGCGGATCAAACCAGTGGTCACAATCCGTGCGGGAGGCGAGGCGTAACATGCAAACCGCCGCCGCAACACAGCGCCCAACGGTAGTGGGGGAGATCAGCACACAATCAGAAACGGTAACCGCGGCCCAAACAGCAAGGGCAAATGCAGAAAACACGCTGACAAGAATCCAAAGAATCAACAGCGCCGAAGACGCAGTAAGAGGGGCAGAGCGTGCGCTCAACACAGCGTTGATTACACTTTCGGACCAGCAACAACAAGACAATATAGCCCACCAGAAAAGGCTATTAGACCTAAGCGCCCTAGAACAGGAAATCGCAGAGTTGGAAGAGCAACTTCACCGACAGAGTGGCGGCACCGAAGGGGGCGATGTGACCATCACAGCCCAGTTTGCGGGGATAATCACAGGTCTTACCGCAGTGGCAGGTCAAACTGCCGAGATGGGGATTCCCCTTGCGCGAATTGAGGTGGCAGAACTTGGCTACACAGCGCAGTTACAAGTAGACGCAAGGCAAGCGGCTCAGATACGACCGGGCGCCGTGGTGGAAGTAAGCTCAATGAACTGGTTCGCCGACATCAGCGGCAACGTAACCAACGTGCGGGTAGACCCGGACGATGCCGCAAGCGGACGGATTATCACGGTCGGATTGGAAGGCAGTGTGACCATTGGGGAGCAGGTAAGCCTCGCTGTCCATATCTCAAACACCCAGCATGAGACCATCGTGCCCCGCAGTGCGTTAGGGCAGGACGCAACAGGTTATCACGTATATGTGTTAGAAACCCGCAGTTCACCCCTGGGCACGCGCTACATGGCGGTGCGGGTAGATGTAACGATAGAAGCAGAAGGGGAGACCACGGTTGCCATTCGGGGTGACTTGGATCGATTCGCAAACGTAATCATCCGCTCCAGCGCAACATTGTCAGACCGAGACGCAGTACGTCTTGCGGCGGATTAACCCAAAACGCATGGCGGAGATGCTCTTGGCAGAGAATAAAAACTAACGCTGCATCCAATCCTTGGAGCCAGCGTCACGTTGGCGGAGAAATGGGGAATTATGAGAGTTGAAAAGGGCAAACTGAAGCGAAGGTGGAAGCGGCTTGCCATTTGTGTTTTGCTCCTGATCTCATCTGCTTTATCAGCCCTGTTCTTACGGCATAGCGCGAACATGCTTCCGAGCGAGCAGGCCGCAGACCGCTGGTCAGGGGGTGCAGGACAGTTTGCACAAATGACAGTGTTTTTCCCCGCGCACGGCGGAAAAACGGTAGGCACGGCAGACGGGATTGTAATGGCGATTCAATCGGCCCTAATCGCCCAAGGCATAAAGCCGGATGAGCCGGGGGGAGCGCTCGCCTACGCCTATAGTGCAGAAGCAGTGCTTAACGTGTCCTCTCATGACCGTGGCCCGGTTCAAGTATTTGCAACGGGCGTGAGCGGGAACTTTTTCTTGTTTAATCCCGTCCAACTAATCAGCGGCGCTTATTTGCCTGTAGAGAGCGTGAACCGCGACCTTGTAATCATAGACGAAACAACAGCCTGGTGGCTCTTCGGCGCGACAGATGTTTCAGGGATGGAGCTATTGATTGCAGACATACCCTTTCGCATTGCGGGCGTTTATCGACCATTGCGAAACTTTGCAAGCCAAGCGGCTGATGGCGGGATGCCTTATCTATTCCTCTATCACGACGCACTGGAAGCGCTCCTGGGACCAACGCCGATTACAGCACTCCAAACCGTGATCCCGTCTCCGCTCAGAGGGTTAGGGGAACAGGTCTTGCAAGGGGCAATGGAATCGGCAGGCATCGAGGAAGATCAATTTTCCCTTGTGGTCAATACAGACCGCTACACGCTTCCCGCACTTTTGCGTGTGATGCAAAACTTTGGGGTGCGCTCTATGTACCGCGCAGGGCTAAGTCTGCCGCCTTGGGAGAATGCAGCACGGTTGACAGAGGACTTTGCGGCACTTTCGCTAGCGTTGACGCTTCTGTTTCTGATCTATCCCATAATCTTGGGGATTCAGCTCATTTACGGACGGATCACGCGACGCAAGTGGCGCCTTCAGATGTTATATAACAAGCTCGACGAACAGCGGGAATTGAGACGCGAAATGCGTTTCGAAGAAGCCAAGAACGACCCAAATCAGTTTGACGTGGACGAAATTATTCGATCCGTTAAAGAGCGCGAAGAAATTAAAAAAAGCGAGGAAGAAAATGAAACTGAAATTTAGATCCATCACAATACTGTTAATCGCACTGGTCTCAGTGCTGACCCTAGCTGCCTGCGGTGATGGAAGTGAGCCTGCCGCAACAGGGGACGACACGTCAAGCACACAGAACGCGGGCTATGTATTCGTACCGGAGTTCATCGACCTTGATGTTGTGACCCTACTTCCGCAAATAATAGCAGTCCAAGAGGACACCCTGTTCATCCGACATATACAGTCGGGAGCGGAGGACGCGAACAGTTTCACTGTGCTTGCAACCTTGCAAACAGATGGAACAGGCTACACACCCATCTGGACAGGGCGCATGGAGCAAGAGACAGGGGAAGATGGGAACATCTCAACCTCTACCGATGAAATCATCGCCACAGCAAACCGACCAAATGGCGGACTTTTGGTCGTTCGGGAGGAGAGCTTGCATGCTTGGGAAGAGGAAGAATTCCATTTCTCCAGCACACAACACCTAATTGCGTTCAATGCAAACGGTGAGCAAGAACACGAAGTGAATCTAACCGAAGCCTTGCAAATCGACCCGCAAACAGGCCTTGGATTGAACCAAATGCAAGAAATGGCAGACGGCCGTGTGATATTGGGTGTCTTAGGCGGCGCATACATCCTAACGCCGGAGTGGACACTGGAATCAAACCTGGAATGGGACATACAAAGCTTCCTGGTCACAGCGGACAATCAAATATTCGTATCCATTTGGGACGATGCAAGCGGAGATGTCGGCGTCTGGCCTTTTGACCTTGAAACGGGAGAAGTGCAGAGAATAGGAGAGGTAAAACTACCCGGAGGAGCCTCCTTCCACAGTGTGCAAACAGGCGGCAGGCACGACATTTATTTAACTGTAGATCAATCGATGTTTGGTTTTGACCTTGAAACGGGCGAGTCAGTACGGCTGTTTGATTGGATCGAAATAGATATGATTCACGCCACACAATTCATTGTATCGGAAGCGGGTGAAATTTACTTCTTCGACCAGGAGCTGGAAGCCACTTTCGACGAAAATGCGCCAAGCACACTGGTGCGCCTGGCCAGACAAGATGCCTCCACACTGCCGGAGGTGGTCGAGATCACCTACGGCGGCCTTACAGTGGACTTCGGGGTTCGGCAAGAGATCGTTGCGTTCAACCGTCGCAACCAGGGATACCGCATCCTTGTGCGGGAATATATGGACCCACTAGCCAGCGATTGGGAACAGGCCAGAGAGGACGCATTGCGCCGCCTAAACATGGACATCATCACAGGCAACGCACCTGACATCATAGACTTCGGCGACAATCTAGCCTTCGAGCAATACGCGCGTCGCGGCCTATTAGCAGACATAGGCGCGTTTCTGGACGAAGACGTAGAACTTGGCCGAGACAATCTGGTAGAGCCAATTATGAATCTGCTAAAAGTGGATGGGAATCTCTACACAGCAATGAGCAACTTCAGCATTCAAACACTTGTTGGGAGAGCGGACTTAGTAGGGCCGGATATGGGTTGGAGCATGGATGAATTCATGGAAGCACTAAGCGCATTGCAACCGGGTGCAACGGCCTTTGACAGTTTTGTAACCCGCCAACAATTCATGCAGCGGATACTAAGCACAAACATCGGCCTATTCATCGACCGTGAAACAGGCGAGGCAAATTTCGACAGCCCACTGTTTAAGGCGTACCTGACCTTCGCCCAAACCATGCAAACGCAGGAGGAGCTATTCGGTGAAGACGGTCTAACTCCGGGCGATTGGATTCGCCCGCTACCGGCGGATGGCATCGAACTGTTTGCGTTGGCCGAAACGGTAGAAGTTGCGGAGGAGGATCTTTCGATTGATATCTTGCCGGATTTCGTGCCTCCCGTAACGGTTGACAACTGGGACAGTCCCTACGCTACAGGTCAGGTGATGTTGCTGGACCAAACCGTTTGGGGCTTCGGCGAGCTTGGCTTTTTAGAGGAATGGTTTGGTGGAGATGTAACCTTCATCGGATACCCTGCGGAAAGGGGAACAGGGAGTGTGGTAACACCGCAGAACCTACTGGGAATTTCTGCCGCCAGTGACCATCAAGACATTGCCTGGAACTTTGTGCGCACTGTGTTTACAGAGCGCTATCAGCGCAGTGCGGGAATCGGGTTTGCGAACAACGCTACCGTCCTGGCGGAGCAGATGGAAGCCGCGATGACACCGCAAGAGTATGCACCAGAAGTGGCTACACAGGCGCAGGTCGATCAGATCATGGCATTGATAAGCGCAGTGGACCAGTTAGCATTGGTCACGGATATTGCGATGATAAATATGATTGAGGAAGAATTGCTACCCTTCTTCGCAGAGGACAGAGGCATTGAGGAAACCGTAAGAATCATTCAAAGCAGAGTACAAACGTATTTGAGTGAGCGCAGTTAAAAATAGGAAAAGAAAAGCATCAGACTTGCCTGAGCCGGGGAGTCTGATGCTTTTTGATTTTGTGTTGACAGTTTGTTCGATTGGAGGTATAATAATGATCGTTGATATGCGCGAGTGGTGGAATTGGTAGACTCGCTGGCTTCAGGTGCCAGTGTTCGCAAGGACGTGGGGGTTCGAATCCCCCCTCGCGCACCAAAGAATGAAAATCCGAACCTCTTGTTAGAATGAAAGTGGTAATTTCTTAGGCGCAGTAGGTGCGATTATGCCGAAAAAACTGCGTGGAAAAAAGGAATCGTGCGCTACATTTACGCATAATATTATCAGAGAGAGGTGTCCGTATGAGCAAAGATACATTGCGAGAGTTGCTAAAACAAAACCCTGTGATTTGTGCTGTAAAATCCCCGGAAGATTTGGAGAAAGCACTCATTTGTGAGAGTACTATTGTGTTTGTGTTATTTGGGGATATATTGTCGATTCAAAACATTATTTTGCAGATCAAAGAGGCGGGGAAACTTGCCTTTGTACATATTGATTTGATTGAAGGTTTTTCTTCCCGTGACGTGACGGTAGACTTTCTTGCAAAAAATACGACACTTTCCGGAATCATCTCTACGAAATCTAATATCATTCGGTGTGCCAAGGAGAATTCGCTATTCACGGTACACCGCTTTTTTGTGTTTGACTCTAAGGCGTTAATTAATGTGACGAAGCAGTTAACTTCGCCCTATGCCGATGTCATTGAGATTTTGCCGGGTATTATGCCAAACATCACCAAGGAATTGGTAGATTTAAGCCAAAAGCCGATCATTGCCAGCGGGCTAATCAATGAAAAAAAGGATGTATTAGCCGCATTAAATGCCGGCGCTATCTCTGTATCGTCTACCAATAATAATGTTTGGTTTTTGTGACGCTCTCCAAAAAAAGACAAATTTTTTATATTTATGATGATAGAATGAGTCTCAATAAAATATTTCCAGCCGAGAAATTGAGAAGCGCGGAAAATGTCCTTTCTTTGAGGGGATATTTTCGCGTTTTTTTATGCAATATAATCTGGGGAGCGGAGGCGTATATGTTTGATGTAGCAGTCATCGGCGCAGGCGTTATAGGGGCGGCAATAGCGAGGGAACTTTCAAAGTATGAGTTAGATATCGTCGTCCTTGAGCGGGAAAATGATGTTTCAGTGGGGACGTCAAAGGCAAATTCAGGGATTGTTCATGCCGGTTATGATCCGGAAGAAAACACGCTCATGGCAAAATTTAGTGCAAAGGGCAATGCGCTTTTTGATGATATGTGCAAAGAGCTCTGTGTACCCTTTGTGCGAAATGGCTCTTTGGTCGTGGCATTTGATGACGAGCAGCTTGCACATATTCATGCGCTCAAACAAAGAGGGGAAAACAATGGAGTTCCGGGACTGGAAATTCTTTCAAAAGAACAACTTTTAGAAAAAGAAACAAACATAAATCCTGCGGCAAAAGCCGCACTTTTTGCCCCTAGTGCCGGCATCATTGATCCCATGTTACTTACGATAGCGCTGGTGGAAAACGCTGTTATGAATGGCGTAAGCTGTTTGCTTAATTTTGAAGTTATCTCCATTAAAAAGGAGGGAGCGGCGTATCAAATTATGTCTCCGGATAACTGCGTATCAGCAAAATATGTCATCAATGCAGCGGGTGTCTTTGCAGATGAGGTTCATAATATGATAGCACCGCCCGCTTTTGCAATTACGCCTGTTCGGGGGCAATATTTCCTTCTCGATAAAGAGGAAAAGGGCATCGTGAATGCGACAATATTCCCCTGCCCGACCGAAAAGGGAAAGGGCATGCTGATTGTTCCTACCGTACACGGTAATGTGATGCTGGGCCCAACATATGAAAATCTGCCGGACAAAGAAGACTTGGCCACAACGGAGGAAATGCTGGAGCAAGTAAGTGTCGGCGTAAAACAGCTTGTGCCGCAAATTTCGGTGTGGAGAAATAATATCAGAACGTTTGCAGGGCTAAGAGCGGTGGCTGAAATGGGAGATTTTATTGTGCAAGAGGCTGCAGGTGCCCCTAATTTCTTTGATGTTGCGGGAATCAAGTCACCGGGGCTTTCAACCGCACCTGCAATTGCTTTGTATGTGGCCGCACTTTTAGAAGAAAAAGGAGTCGCATTGCATAAAAAGCCATCTTTTGATCCAAATATCTCGAGGCGGCTGTTTAGTGAGATGACAGAGGAAGAACAGTCTGCCAAAATAAAAGAGAACCCTCTTTACGGCAGGGTGATTTGCAGATGCGAAAACATTACAGAGGGCGATATTGTAGACGCAATCAAAGCTCCTATCGGTGCTACAACGCTGGAAGGTGTCAAGCGCAGATGCCGTGCCGGGATGGGAAGGTGTCAAAGTGGTTTTTGCGGCCCTAAAGTGCAGGAGATATTGGCAAGAGAGCTGGGCAGGACACTGGATGAGGTTATGCTGGAAAAAAATGCGTCATATATTTTGACAGGCAGGACAAAATAGGGGGTCAAATGGCATGGGAAATCATGTATATGATATTGTCGTGGTAGGTGGCGGGCCTGCGGGATTGGCCGCTGCAATTGAAGCGAAACAGCAGGGCATTGAAAGCGTACTTGTCATTGAGCGGGATGTCGAACTGGGCGGCATTTTGCAACAATGCATACACAATGGGTTCGGCATACATATTTTCAATGAAGAGCTGACAGGCCCTGAATATGCACAGCGATACATTAATATGGCACAAGAAGAAAACATAGAAATTCTTTTAGACACTATGGTGACGTCTATTTCCGAGCAGAGAGAGATCAAGGCAGTAAATACGAACGGTGTTTTAAATATTCAAGCAAATGCCATTATTTTGGCAATGGGATGCAGAGAGAAAACAAGAGGTGCCATAGCAATACCGGGAGACAGACCGGCAGGTGTATTTACAGCCGGCACAGCCCAGCGTTATATCAATATTGAAGGCTATATGGTGGGCAAAAAGGTGCTGATTCTCGGTGCCGGCGATATCGGCATGATTATGGCGCGAAGAATTGTGTTAGAGGGCGGCGAAGTGATTGCAGTTTTGGCGCGCGGAAATATTGTCAAGGGACTAACACGCAATATTGTACAATGTCTTGACCACTATGATATCCCGTTGCTTTTAAATCACAATATCACAAAGATCATCGGAAAAGAACGTGTAGAGCGCGTAACAATTGCGCAAACGGATGAAAGGAAACAGGTTATTCCGGGGACAGAGAGGGAATATGAATGCGATACGGTATTGCTCTCTGTGGGGCTGGTGCCTGAAAATGAACTTTCTAAAATGGCAGGAGTGCGCCTTGACAGAAAAACAAACGGACCTTTTGTCAATGAAAGTATGGAGACATCTGTCCCCGGGATTTTTGCCTGCGGCAATGTTGTGCATGTCCATGATGTTGTGGACTTTGTAACGGAAGAGAGTATGCGCGCGGGCAGAAATGCCGCGCGTTTTGTAAAAGAAGAAATCACAAACGAAGCTGAATGCGTGAATATTTCTGTGTCCGGCGATATAAGTTACTGTGTCCCGCACAAAATCAGATATCAGGCGATGCCCGCAAAGCTTGACCTATTCTTGCGCGTGGAGGATATTTACGAAGAAGCACGCATTTTAATAAAAAACAAGGACGATCTCCTTGCAAGCTTTAAAAAACGAAATCTTACGCCTGGTGAAATGATTAAACTGAGTGTAAAAAAATCACTGATTGCTGACATAATCGGAGATATAACAATTTCACTGGAAGGGGGGAAATAATATGGACAAAAAGTTAGTTTGTATTGTCTGCCCGGTTGGATGCAGACTTACATTAACAGGAAGCGCTGCTGCTTTAACCGTTACCGGGCATTTGTGCAACAAAGGAATTGCATATGCGCAAGACGAACTTACAAACCCCCTGCGCATGGTATGCACCACTGCAAAAATTGAGGGCGGGATACATCCTGTGATTCCAGTCAGAACAGACAAACCAATCCCGGACAAATACAAGCTGGAAGTTGTCAAACAGGTGAATAAGATTACACTGAAGTCCCCTGTAAAAATGGGGGACGTAATTATCGCTGATTTGTTTGAAACCGGCGTAAATATTGTTGCGGAACGAGACATGTAAACTTTAATAATACATATAAATTTGAATAGGAGGGGGGCAATAATAAAGACAGCCGATGTAACCCGCACAGTCTGTACGAGTTTAGCAGTTGCACAAATAATTTAGGAGGAGATTGTATGGCAAAGTATTTAATGGCATTCGACCAAGGCACGACAAGCTCCAGATGTATTTTGTTCGACAAGGGCGGGAACATCATGAGCAGTGCGCAAAAAGAATTTGAGCAGATATACCCGCAAGCGGGCTGGGTGGAGCATGACCCTATGGAAATATGGTCTACCCAAATTTCTGTTGCAGCAGAGGCAAAGGCAAAGTTGGATATAGATGCCGCTTCCATTGCGGCTATCGGGATAGCAAATCAACGTGAAACCACAATTGTATGGGATAAACATACAGGAAAGCCGGTATATAATGCCATTGTTTGGCAATGCCGTCGGACTTCTGAGTATTGTGACACCTTAAAAGCCGGCGGATTTGACCAAAAAATTAAGGAAAAAACGGGCCTTGTTGTGGATGCCTATTTCTCCGGCACAAAAGTGCGATGGATCCTCGAAAATGTCGCCGGTGCACGGGAGGCCGCCGAAAGAGGCGATTTGCTGTTTGGAACTGTAGACTCGTGGATTATTTGGAACTTAACAAAAGGGAAAACTCATGTGACGGATTATTCCAATGCCTCCAGAACATTGCTGTATAATATTCACACATTGGAATGGGATGAGGAAATTTTAAAAGAGCTCAATATTCCACGTTCCATGCTACCTGAAGTAAAACCTTCAAGCCATGTATACGGAACGACCGACACCACAATACTGGGCGGTGAAATTAAGATTGCAGGCATTGCCGGAGACCAGCAGGCGGCACTCTTCGGGCAATGTTGCTTTGAGCCCGGATTGGTCAAGAATACTTATGGTACAGGTTGCTTTATCCTGATGCACACAGGAGAAGAGGCAGTTACATCGAAAAACGGCTTATTAACCACAATTGCCTGGGGCGAGGGCGGAAAAGTTGAATACGCCTTAGAGGGCAGCGTTTTTATTGCAGGCTCTGCTGTGCAATGGCTTAGAGACGGATTGAGAATGATTGATAATGCCGCTTTTACCGAGGTATATGCCCAAAAAGTAGACGATGCAAACGGTGTATATGTCGTGCCTGCCTTTGTTGGCTTGGGCGCACCATACTGGGATCAATACGCACGCGGCATCATTGTGGGGTTAACCTGCGGTGTAGAAAAAGAACATTTCATTCGTGCTACATTAGAGTCTTTGGCGTACCAAAGCCATGATGTGATTAAGGCAATGGAGGCGGATGCCGGCACTTCACTTAAGGCAATTCGTGTGGACGGCGGTGCATCAGCGAACAACTTCCTCATGCAGTTCCAGTCAGATATTTTGGATGTAGAAGTTATCCGTCCGGCGGTCATTGAAACGACGGCGCTTGGTGTTGCGTATTTGGCAGGTCTCGCGACCGGATACTACGCTGACAAAGAAGATATCAGACGTAATGTTACAGTAGATAAAACCTTCGCTCCTAATATATGCGACAAAGTGCGTGCCAACTTGATCGCCGGCTGGGAAGAGGCCGTCAAGCGCTCTTTCGGCTGGGCAAGACAATGTACACTGAAATAATTAGGAGGGTCTTGTTATGACTATGGATATGTTTTGGGGTGAATTTTTGGGAACAATGCTTTTGGTTTTTCTCGGAAACTCTGTTGTATCAAATGTAGTTTTAAAGGGAACCAAAGGAAATGGGTCAGGATGGGCCGTCATATCGCTTGGCTGGATGGTTGCTGTTGCCGTTCCGGTTATGGTGTTCGGGTTTATGAGCGGTGCTCACTTCAATCCTGCTGTAACACTTGGTTTTGTGGCAGCGGGTATTACGCCCGGGTATTTGCTGTTGCCGTACATCGCCGCACAAATGGCAGGCGGTTTTGTGGGTGCCATTATCATGTATATATTTTATCGCCCCCACTTCAACATGACAGAGGATAAGGGCGCAAAACTCGCAACATTTTGCACAGGCCCTGCTGTGCGCCGCACGATAGATAACTGTATGAGTGAGTTCATCGCAACATTTGTGCTCGTTTTTGCGATTATTGGGGCACTTGTTGCCGCACCCGCCAGTGATACCATTGGCGGCGGTCTCGGTATTGCTTGGATTATTTTGGCACTCGGTACTTGCTTGGGCGGAACCACGGGTTATGCGCTAAATCCGGCGCGCGATCTTTCGCCAAGAATTGCACATGCATTGCTTCCCATCAAAGATAAAGGTGGCTCAGACTGGGCTTATGCTTGGATTCCGACGATCATGCCGCTTCTGGGCGGAGTTGTTGGTGGCTTTGCAGGGCTCGCTGTATTTTCAAATTGGCTCTAAAGCCGATAAATAAGATGTAGTGCGATATACTGTTCGAAAAAGACTGCTGCCTTGACAAGCTAAGCGATAGCAGTCCGCCCGGCAACATCGAAAAATAAAAAACAAAAGGCAGTTGATTTGTGCCATTGCCTTTTGTGGAAAGGCAGAAATTATGAAAAAAATCATCAACGATCCAAACAATGTAGTATCAGAATGCCTTGCGGGCATTGCGCTGGCACATCCTGAGCTAAAGTATACGCCGGAGTTGGAGGTAATATCCAAACGGAAAAAATCACCCGGAAACGTGGGGATTGTATCCGGCGGGGGTTCCGGGCACGAGCCTGCCCATGCAGGTTATGTGGGCGATGGTATGCTTGACGCGGCCGTAGCCGGCAATATGTTTTCTTCGCCCGGACCCGATCGTGTTATTGCGGGTATCAAAGAGGCAAACGGCAATGCGGGTGTGCTGCTTGTTATTAAGAACTATTCCGGTGACGTTATGAACTTTGAAATGGCCGCTGAAATGGCAGAGATGGAGGATATCCCCGTCAAAACTGTCATTGTGCGTGATGATGTAGCGGTTCCGGATTCTACTTACTCTACAGGGCGCCGCGGAATTGCGGGAACTGTTTTTATCCACAAAATTGCAGGTGCCAAAGCGGCGGAAGGTGCAAGTTTAGAGGCAGTTCAAGCAGTTGCGCAAAAAGCCTCTGACAACTTGCGCTCGATGGCCATGGCGATGACGCCGTGTACGCTCCCTGCGGTCGGTAAAGTGGGCTTTATTTTAGCCGAAGATGAAATTGAAATCGGCATGGGCATTCACGGTGAGCCGGGAGTTGCGCGTACCACAGTGAAAACAGCAAAAGAAACGGCAGAGATTTTACTCAGGAAAATTTTAGAGGACATGGATTTTGTCGGCTCAGAAGTTGCGCTGTTGGTAAACGGACTGGGCGGTACACCTTTGATGGAGCTGTACATCCTCAATGCCGATGTACAGGCAATGCTTGAGAAAAAGGGCATCCGTGTTTATAAGACCCTTGTCGGAAACTACATGACCGCAATTGAGATGGCAGGTTGCTCTCTTACGCTTTTAAAGCTGGACGACGAGCTAAAAACACTCCTTGACAAACCCTGTGACACGCCCGCATTCAAGGTATAGAAGGAAAAGCGGCATGTCGTCCGACGTTTGGCGCAGAAACAAAGCTTGGTGTAAGGAGTAAAATGTCATGAATTTTCAATTGACAACAAGGGACTATATCGAATTTTTAAATCGCGCACATGCCAGAATCCATGCAGACGGAGCATACATCACAGCCTTAGACGCCGCAACCGGAGATGGCGATCACTGGACAAATCTAGATAAGGGATTTGAAAAGTTGCTTGCAATGTCAGATGAGATGGAAGGGCTCAGTTTGTTTGCGTTATTTAGAAAAATCGGCATAACGATGATGAGCGTCATCGGCGGGTCGAGTGGTGTGCTCTATGGCACTGCGTACATGGAAGCTGCCAAAGTAGCAAAAAATCTGGAAGTGTTACAAAATCAAGATGTGTGCAACATGCTGGAAGCGATGGGGCGTGGCATCATGGAGCGCGGTAAGTCAGAGCCCGGTATGAAAACCATGCTGGATGCGCTACACCCCGCGATTATGTGCTACAAAGAATGTATTGCAGAGGGAAAGAGCGAGATGCAGACGGTCACGCTCGTCAAACAGGCGGCAAAGGATGGGGCAGAGAGCACCAAAGACATGGAAGCCATCCGCGGACGCGCATACTATCAAGGCGACAAAGGTGTCGGGCATCTTGATCCCGGTGCTGTAACGATGTCTTATCAAATTGAGACCTTAATGGATATCATCACAGAAATTATAGCGTAATAGTCTTGCTCACGTATGCTTGATTGTCAAGGACAGAAATGATAATTTACAAATTCGTTAAATATGGAGTCTTGCAATCGATGTTGCGCCTATGGTATAATAGCCTTAGTCGATATAACATTAATTGCAAGACTTCATGCTATTATCAGGCGAAGAATATGGGTACTTTGAAATCAAAAGCGTTAAGCATGGGGCTCTTCAAAAAAAGCGCAAACGGAAGCCCCCATATTAGCTATACAAGGAGTCGAGACAAATGAAATTTACATTCTTTGAGCGGAAAGTCAAAATGACGGATGAACTGCGGGACTATGCACAACGAAAGATCGAAAAGTTGGACAGGTTTTTCAAAGATGAATCCGATGCACATATCACCTTCGGGGAAGAACGCGGGCGCTTCCGGGTTGAGATCACGCTGAACAACAACGGCATGTATTATAGGGTTAGCGAGGTAACAAGCGACATGTTTGCCTCAATCGACTCCGCTGTAGCGGCGATTGAGCGGCAGATCCGCAAGAACAAAACCCGGCTGGAAAAACAACTTCGCGCAGGTGCGGTGGAGCGTGAAATCGGCGCCCTGCCAAGCTATCGGGCAGAGACGGAAAAAGAAGACCCTGAATTCGTCATTCGAAAAACAAAACGTTTTTCAATCAAGCCAATGACCCCGGAAGAGGCAATTTTACAAATGAATCTACTTGGTCACGAATTCTTTGTATTCAAAAACCAAAATGAAGGGGATGCTTTTGCGGTCGTCTACGCCCGCGCACAGGGCGATTACGGACTCATCGAATCCGGTGACGCATAAGTCAAAAATCTGAATCAAAACCTCCCGAAACGCCAAGGTGTTTCGGGAGGTTTTTGCACAGAACGCAAAGATGTAAGCATTTCGGGATCAGAGGTATTGTAAAAAATGAATGAAAGCAGTATAATACTAGATATTGTAGTAGCCTAGGAGTTGTCATACGTGTATTTAAAAGCGCTTGAGATACAGGGATTCAAATCTTTCCCGGAAAAAACCAGATTGACGTTTGAAAAACAGATCACCGCCATTGTCGGGCCAAACGGCAGTGGAAAATCAAACACGTCTGACGCCATCCGATGGGTGATGGGCGAGCAGAGTACCCGCGCACTTCGCAGTGGGAAGATGGAAGACGTGATCTTCGGCGGGACAGAGCTTCGCAACCAAGTCGGATTCGCAGAAGTAAGCCTGATTTTAGATAACTCTGCCAAGATTTTCAATCTGGACCACACGGAAATTATGATTACACGCCGCTACTACCGAAGCGGCGAGAGTGAATATTCCATCAACAAAAAAAATGTAAGACTTCGGGATGTGCATGAGATTTTAATGGACACCGGCATGGGGCGGGATGGGTACGCCATCATCGATCAGGGGCGGGTTGGTGAGATTTTATCGCAACGAAGCGTGGATCGGCGTGAAATATTGGAAGAAGCCGCCGGCATCTCACGCTTTCGGCATCGGAAAGAGGAATCTGAACGCAAACTCCAACGGACAGAAGACGATCTGACCCGAATCAACGACAAAGTAGCGGAGCTGGAACTGCAAGTCGAACCCCTGCGAGACCAGGCCGAGGTTGCCAAACGCTACCTGTTACTGCGCGACCAACTGCGCGGGGTGGAGGTTTCACTCTGGATTGCCCAACTCGAATCACTACGCGGGGACGCACAGCAACTTACAACAGACTTTGAAAGCGCAAAAATCCAACTGCAAGAAGGGCAGTCAGTCTTAGAAAAAATGTACCAGAATTCTGAGGCATTTTTAGAAAAATTCCGCGCAAAGGACGAGGCGGCCGAGGCCTTACGGCAACGGATTTCTGATATCACAGAAAAAGTGGCGGAGGCAGAACGCACAATTGCCGTGTTGCGAGCCAACGTGAAGGGCGATACCGACGCTGTAGCAAGGCTGACATCAGAACTCGAAGAACAAGAGGGGCGTCGCGAAACCCTGCAAAGCCAGATCAACGAACGGCGAGCAAGGATGAGCGAGACAGAACAAGAAATGACGCACCTGTCAGAAGATATGGACGAGTTGCTTGGTCGAGCCTCCGAAATCGCGCAGTCCCAAGGGGATGGAGCAGGCAACCTGGACACGCTGATGCAGCAAGAGAGCAGAGAGAGTGTAACACTGGCAGGTGAGCGGGAGCGTGTCTCCGCCCTGCAATCGGCTATGGGTGCATTGGAAGAGCGTGCCGAAACTTGTGCAACTGACCGTGAAGTGGCTGAGGAAAAATTAACCGAAGCCAAAACAGAGCGGGACGATTGTAAGAAAAGCCTGGAAAAAGCAGAAGTGGAGCGACAGACGCTACGCAACATGATCCGTGGACACGAGCTGAAAATGGGCGGCCGTGAAGATAAGATAAGCGCATTGCGAGCCACAGTCAATACGCTGACATTAGACTACGGCGCAGTACAAAACCGCGTGGGACTTCTTGCAGAGATGGAGCGAGAATATCAAGGCTTTACCCGCGCGGTGAAAGAGGTCATGCAAGAATCCGGCCGTGGCCGCTTGCGAGGCGTACACGGTCCGGTCGCAAACCTGATCGGCACGGACGAACGCTACGCATTGGCCGTGGAAACCGCACTCGGCGGTGCCAGCCAAAACGTGATCGTGGACACGCCGGAGGATGGGAAACACGCCATTAACTTCTTAAAGCGCAGCAATGCCGGACGAGCCACGTTTTTGCCGCTTACATCAATTAAGGGAAACCGCTTAATTGAGCGAGGTCTCGAAAATCGTGCGGGATTTGTCGGAATCGCCTTAGACCTTGTACGGTTCAACGAAAAACTTACGGCCGTATATAGAAATCTGCTCGGCAGAACCGTGATTGTAGAAACGCTAGATGAGGCAATCCAAATTGCAAAGGCCTATGACAATCGGTTCAAGCTGGTAACGTTGGACGGGCAAGTGCTCAGCGCCGGCGGTTCGATGACAGGTGGTTCATCCGCCAAAACGGCAGGTTTTCTATCGCGCGCCAATGAGATTGAGAAGTTGAAAGTCAAACAAGCAGAGCTTTCAAAGCGGTTGGAGGCAAAACGCACCGAGCTTACAGACATGGAGCGTGAGAGTAAAAGCGCAACGGCAGAGCTTGAAACCAGCCGCGGCGAATTGCGTCAGGTGGAAGATAGCGTACTGAAACTAGAAGGCAGACTCCAAACCCATAACACAGTACGAGCGGCACTGCTCCAAAACTGTGAGGATTTAGAGGAAGAACTCCAAGATATCCAAAACAAGCGAAAGATAAACGGGACAGAAATCGAAACGTTGCAAAAGGCAATCGCAGCGCGAGAAACGGCGTTGTCGGAAATTCGCGAACAGGTGAATGCCTTAACCCTCGGACAAAAAGATTTGATGTTAGCGCGTGAGGAGTTGAATCAATCTCTTTCCGACTTGCAGGCAAAGCGTGCCTCGCTATCGGCTCAGCAGGATTCGGATCAAAACACGGTGGAAGAACTGGAAACTCTGGCCAAAAGCTTGGACGGAGATCGAAGCCAGAAAGAAGCCCAAATCGAGCTTCTAAAAAAAGGCGGCGAGGATATAGCAACACAAATCGTGGACAAAGAGGCGAGTATAGCAGAGCACCGTGAAAAAATCGAAGCACATCGTGCAGATTTGGTTCAGATCGGGGAAGAAAAACTGGCTCTTGAGGCCGAGCGGACAACTGCAGACCGCACCATGAAGGAGCGCAACGAAAAAATCCTGCGAATGGAGCGTGAATGTGCGCGTCTGGAACAGAAAAAGCAGGCCGCCGATATGGAAGAAAAGCAAATCATCGACAAGCTTTGGGATACGTATGAACTCAGCCATTCCGCGGCACAAGAAATGCGGCAAGAGATAGAGAACAAATCCACCGCCAGTCGAGACGCGGCGCGGTTAAGGCAAGAAATTGCAAGCCTCGGCAACCCCAACATTGGTGCCATTGAGCAATACGAAGTCATCGGAACGCGGTATACTTACCTGACAGAGCAGAGGGACGATATCAACAAAGCGAAGACTGAACTGGAAGGGGTAATCGACGGAATCACGAAAGAGATGGAGGAAATCTTCACGCGTGAATTCCAGCAGATTAACCAAAGCTTCCAAAAAACGTTCCATGAACTATTCGGCGGCGGAAAAGCGAGCTTAGAGCTGGAAGAGCCGGACAATGTACTGGGAAGCGGCGTAGACATCAAGGTCCAGCCGCCGGGCAAAAGTTTGAAAACAATCACGTTGCTATCAGGCGGGGAGAAGGCTTTTGTAGCCATTGCGCTGTATTTTTCCATCCAAAAGATAAGACCCACGCCGTTTTGTGTGATGGACGAAATTGAAGCGGCCTTGGACGAGGCAAACGTGATTCGGTTTGCAAAGTATATGCGAACCTTAGCGCATAAAACCCAGTTTATCACAATCACCCACAGGCGTGGCACGATGGAAGAGGCAGATATGCTCTATGGCGTCACCATGCAAGAGCGGGGCGTTTCGCGCGTGATCCACGTGGATTTAGAAGAGGCCGAAAAAACGATGGAGGCGAGTTAATTTGGGATTTTTTGACCAGGTAAAGGCAGGACTGCGAAAAACCAGCGCCCAGCTGACCGGGATGCTGGATAGCTTCACAGGGGCCAACGAAGAATTTTTCGAAGAGCTGGAGGAAAGCCTAATTCTAGCAGACCTCGGTGCAGAGCGGGCGGTAAAAGCAATCGAACGCCTGCGCGAGGCAACCAAAGAGCAGGGAATCAGGGGGCCGGAATATCTAAAAAAAGCGCTATCTGAAATTTTAGCTGACCTTTTGTCACAAGGGGACGCAGGGATGCGTCTGGGAACGCGGCCGTCTGTGATCTTGGTGATTGGCGTAAACGGTGTGGGCAAGACCACGACAATCGGAAAGCTCGCAATGCATTATACGCAGGCAGGCAAGAAGGTTCTGTTAGCAGCGGGGGATACGTTCCGTGCCGCCGCGGCAGACCAGCTTGGCATCTGGTCTGAGCGTGCAGGTGTAAGCATTGTGCGGCACGAAGCGGGATCGGACCCTGCCTCAGTGGTGTTCGATGCCTGTCAAGCGGCCAAGGCGCGTGCAGCAGATATAGTCATCGTGGACACAGCGGGGCGACTGCATAACAAGGCAAATCTAATGCAAGAATTATCAAAAATCAGCCGAATCATCGACCGTGAGTTGCCGGACGCAGACCGTGAAACGCTCTTAGTTCTAGACGCGACCACAGGTCAAAATGGTCTGCTACAGGCGAAAGCGTTCAAAGAAGGTGCGGGGATGACAGGGCTTGTGCTGACAAAGCTGGACGGTACAGCGCGCGGCGGGATTATTTTCGCCATTGCGGAAGAGCTTGGAATACCGGTCAAATTTATCGGCGTGGGGGAACGTGCGGAAGACTTATTGCCCTTCGAGCCTGAAACCTTTGTCCAAGCATTGCTGGAGGAGTAACAGGTGAAATTAATTTTGGCCAGCAATAACGAAAAGAAGCTGAAAGAATTGCGTGAAATTCTCACCCAAATGGGTCACGAAGTCCAGACCCAGCAGGAGGCTGGATGCCACTTCGAAGTGGCCGAAACGGGCGGGACATTTTTGGAAAACGCACGACTGAAAGCGGCGGCGGTGGTACGCGCAACAGGCTGTGCCGCCATCGCAGATGACTCAGGTCTTGCCGTTGAGATTTTAGGCGGTGCGCCGGGCGTTGACTCGGCATATTATGGCGGGGAATCGTGTAAAACAGATGAGGAACGAACCCGGCATTTACTCCAAAACATGAAGGGCCAGATCAATCGGCGCGCCCGCTTTGTATCCTGCATTGTTTGCCTTTTTCCAAACGGTCGGAGCATTGAAGCAGAAGGGTCTGTGACCGGTGAAATTCTCACCGAGCCGCAAGGGGAAGGCGGATTTGGGTACGACCCGGTATTTTATATCCCGGAGAAAGGGCAAACCTTCGCGCAAATGTCGGCGGAGACGAAACATAGCCTGTCACATCGTGGCAGAGCGCTCAAAAAATTTAAGGAAAAATGGGAAGAAATCTATGTTAACAAGTAAACAGAGAGCGCAATTACGCGGACTTGCAAGTAAATTAGATACAACGATCCACGTGGGAAAAAGCGGGATTACAGAGACCGTGATTGGACAGTTAGAAGAGTCGCTTACCGTCCACGAGCTAATCAAAGGCAAAGCGCTGGAAAACGCACCGGTCACGCCGAGAGAGGCATGTGACGCATTGGCAAAAGCGTGTCGGGCCGATTCGGTGCAGGTAATCGGATCGAAGTTTGTGCTATATCGGGCAAACCCAAACATTGAGAAGGATAAAAGAATCAAACTAGTGAAAGAATGAGGGAAAATGCCTTATGGCGATCGGCATATTTGGCGGCACATTTAACCCGCCCCATCGCGGACACCTTCAGGCAGCAGTAGCGGCGATCAGAACATTGGATATTACTGCGTTGTATGTAATTCCGACAGGCGAACCGCCGCACAAGTCTTTGCCGGAAGGCACGCCGAACGGAGCCGACCGATATCGGATGACAAGGTTGCTATTTGCCGAAGAAAAGCAGGTAACCGTGCTCGATCTGGAACTGAGGCGAGCAGGGCCAAGCTATACAATAGACACGGTTTTAGAGGTACAACAGATGCATCCGCAGGAAGAAATCTACCTGCTTCTTGGCACCGACATGTTTCAAGGTCTGGAAAACTGGCGACAGGCTGAGCGGCTTTTGCAAATCGTCACCCCCGCCGTATTTGCCAGAGCGGGCGGGCAGGCTTCGGAAATTACCGCATTTGCAAAGCGGTTGCAAGTCCGCTATGGCGTTCAATCGCGCCTGATCGACCATGAGATTCTGGAAACATCGTCAACAGATTTACGTGCGAATTTTTCTAGTCGAACAGGGCGCAATCTGGTCGGAGATTCTGTATATGCCGAACTCATCGCACAGCGGCATTACGGAGCGCAACCAGATCTGGAATGGCTGAGAGAGCAAGTCAATGCCATGCTAAGCCCGAACCGAGTCGCACATGTCCGAGGGACCGAGGAAGAAGCGGCACGCCTCGCGAAATGGTGGGGGGCAGATGAGACAGAAGCAAGGATGGCGGCGATTTTGCACGATGTGACGAAGGCTCTGGGTTCGTCAGAACAATTGCAGTTTTGCGTAAAACATGGTATACTGATGGATGGCACAATGAAACAAAGTGCAAAACTGCTCCACGCCAAAACGGGTGCATATTTGGCGAAAGAAAAATATGGTGCCTCCAGCGCAGTGGTTGACGCAATCGCCTACCATACCACAGGCCGAAATGGCATGTCGCTTTTGGAGCAGATTATTTATATGGCCGACTATATCGAACCAACGCGGAATTTTCCGGAAGTCTGCGCTTTGCGCGAGTTGGCATATATAGATTTAGAAAGCGCCCTGTTGCAGGGACTTGAGCTGACACTTACAGATCTTGCGGAACAAGGGCTTAAACCACATCCGGACACGGAAGCGGCCATAAAGTGGCTGAATGAAAAAGCGCGCGTTAAGAGGGTTGGAATTTGAAAAGAAACAGACGAAATCGCAGATATGAGACAACAAGCCGCGGGGAGAAGGCCGTTCGAATCATGGCCATTCTTTTGGCGGTTGGTGCGCTTCTCATGATATCGGCTTATGGCTTTGCCGTTTGGTTTGTCGATCCACCCACGGTAAATCGGCCGGGGGTTTCAGC
>JGI990J12352_1000078_pt1 | contig 20937 bp, 19 predicted proteins | sample Intmic4MA4BA4MSA_FD_12352 | JGI IMG/M metagenome (IMG submission 12352) | reverse complement strand
GGGCTTTTGACTGTGAATAAGCCACTATCAACCATACAATAGCACGATAATTGACGGAAAAGTATATTTTTCGTGCTTTTCAGTCTCAATTATGAGAGAAATTACCGAAAGAAAGCCCACTTTTTTGACCAAAACGTCATTTTCGTGGGCTTTTGGGAATTATGAGTTTTTGGAATAACTTTTTCACATGACAAACGCATGAAAAAAATTGAAATCAAAGTCGTATTAGTTAGTGGTTTGTATTTCCTATTTTAGTGCCATGCCTAGTACACGCAAAAAAGCCGACCATTTAGGTCAGCTAATCATTATTAATTTTCTGCCTGATAAACTACCACATCAACATCATCAAGTGATTTACCAACAGTGAGTGATGCTGTCAAAGCGCCACTAACATTGATAAAAGTTCTAAACATATCTAGAATCGGGTCAATCGCAAAGACGGCAGCCGTTAAAGCGAAGTGCTCACCTAAACCAAGAGCGGTTAATGGAATTGAAATTGTCAACATAATCCCACCTGGTACACCCGCAATTCCAAATGATGATAGTGAGATAACCAATAACAACATGACAATAAAGGTAAAATCAACTGGATGACCAACCATATTGGCAATCATAACACTAATCATCGCCGAATAAATTCCTGCCGAACCATTCATTCCACCATTTGCGCCAAGACTTGTAATGAACGTAGCTGTTCCTTGATTTAAACCAGCATTTTTTGTTAAAGACTCCACACTAACGGGTAGTGTTCCGAGGCTTGAACGTGATGTGAAAGCTAGAATTAAAGCTTTTCCCATATTTTTTATGTATTTTGCTGGGCTTAAGCCAGCGAGTGCTAAAATCGTCATTTGTACGACAAACATAATGAGTACCGATAAAATGAAGATTCCCGCAAAAGTTGCAACCTCAGTAAATACCTGTAGACCACGACTAGCAATGGTATTTGCGAGTAACGCAATGATTGCGTAAGGTAACCACCCGATAACTTTTTCAGCCATATTCATAATAATAGCATATAAAGCTTCATTAAAATCAATAAAAGGTTGCACAATTTTGCGATCTTTTGCCGTTTGAACACGAATTGCAAGACCAACAAATGAGGCGAAGATAATTGTTGGAATTATAGCACCATTTGATAAGGCAGCAAATGGATTGTCAGGTAATAGTCCAAGAACCGTAGTGATGATACTTGTGACTGCTCGAACTTCTTCTTCACTGTGCACAAGAGCCGAACCAGTCCCGAGTCCAAAGATTTGTGACAAGGTAATCGCAATAATTGCTCCGATTAATGTTGTTGCGATTAATAATCCAACACCACGTGAAACTAATTTACCAATCCTTTTCCCACCATCCATATTAACAATTACACGGATAATTGATACTAAAACAAGTGGAACTACAAGCATTCTTAATAGTGCCATGAAACCGTCAGCAATTAATCCATACCAAGTCCGAACTTCGTGAATCCAAACGATACCAAGTGGTGTTTCTGGCATCCCCGCAACAAACAAAATTATAAGTCCGAGTCCAAAACCTAAAAATGTTGCAAGTAGTAGCCTGCCTGAAAGACTTAAGATTTCTTTCTTTTTAAGGATTCCGAGTATTACAAAAAGCACGATTAACAAACCGATAAAAACCCCTGTTTGCCACCCAGTGAAAACTAAAAATTGTTCAAAAAATATAGTATTCAAATTAAACTTCCTCCTGTGAAACTTAGGTCTTATCCTAATTTCTTTTCGTAGTATTCTTTTATATATTCAGGTACTTCTTGACCAATCTCCCTATACGTTTCTTCTAACTCACGAAGTTCATTTTTAGTTCTTTGTTCTTTAGAAAAAAGATATGATTCATTAATTCCGTTTTTCACAGCCTCTTTAATCACAAAATAAAATACAACCGCAAGTACAAAAATATTTCCTACTCCAATCGCTATTCTGTCCATGGAAATTATCCTCCTAAAATTTACAAGCTAAAGGATTTTAAAGCCATTTTGGTCGTTCTTGCTTGTTCATATTTATATAGTATATGAATATTTACTAATAATGTCAATATTTCACCTAATCTTTTGATAAAATTTCAATGTGAATGTTGCGCCTTTTCCTTTACCACCTGCATCAACGTCAATATCACCAAATTGACTTTTCATGATGGTCAGCGCAAGCGGCAATCCAATTCCATAACCTTTGGTATTGTCTGAACCCTCAAAGCGTTTGAAAATTTTGGCAATTTGCGAACGGTCAAGACCAGGTCCGGAATCTGTAACAGCAATCCATGTACAAAGCGGGTTACCCCCGACTTCGATGGTAATTTTTGAACCAGCTGGCGCATACTCAGATGCATTTTTAATTACATTCCCCAACGCCTCAGCGGTCCACCTTTTATCACAGAGGAAAGACTCCGAACCGATGACTTCGACTTCTTGCTCTTGTAATTCGAGTTGGATTGTTAAAGGAGTTAAGGCAGCAGTTATTAAATCATTTGAATTAACGACATCTAGGCGGAATTTCACACTTTTAGCATCGAGTTTTGCCATTTTTAACAAAGCAGAAACGAGCCATTCAGTGCGACGTAATAATGACTGGATATTGGTGATAAATTCAGCTTGTTTGTCAAGTGGTGCATCTTCAAGGAGTTCCGCCATAATCATCATTGAGGTTAGCGGTGTCTTTAACTGATGCGAAATGTCGGCAAGTGTATCTTTGAGAATATCACGTTCCCGCTGCAAAATATCAACTTGCTCACGTTTATTCGTTGCCAAAATATGAATATCATTTTTCAAAATTCTGAGGTGACCCTCGCGGTTATCACGGACATCAATATCTTCACCAGTGATTAACCGCTTAATATTCGCCGACAATTGTTCGATCTCTTTCTTACTAATCCACACGGTAACCCATTCCTCTCACAGTTTGAATGTCTAATGCCCCCCCGAGTTTCGCGCGCAAACGTTTAATATACACGGTCAACGTGTTATCTTCAACGAAATTCCCTTGATTGTCCCATAGATTATCCAAAATTTGCTCCCGTGTCATAACTCGCCCTTTATTGGTCGCAAATGTTAACAAAAGTTTATATTCTAGTGCTGTCAAATCAATGACCTCGTCATTAACAAAAACCTTGACACCATCAAGATCAATTTTTACTTCTCCAACATGAACAAACTGACCACTGATACCAGAATGTTGTAACAAAATTCTTTTAATCCTTGCAAGCAATTCGCGCAACCTGAAAGGCTTCGTAATATAGTCCGCCGCCCCATTCTCAAAGGCTTTCACGATATTCCCTTCATCATCAACAACCGTCAGAAAAACAACGGGTACACTCAAAAGGGGTTGTATATCCGTCCCCAATCCATCTGGTAATTGCATATCAAGAATCGCCAAATCAAAATTTTCCGTTTTGATTACTTTTTTTGCTGCTTCGACCGTTTTGGCATGAACCACCTGATACTCCTGTTCGAGCGCATAAATTAGACCGCCTGCAATCATCAAATCATCTTCTAATAACAAGATTTTATTTTTCATTGAAATCACCTTTTAGTATTGTACCACTTTTTATCAAAACACAAAAGAGAAATTTTAATTTTTGTTTAATATGTGATATCATTGGAATCCAATTTTTCGTATGAAAAGCAGCTTTTGTTTGTCAAAAAATTGTTTGATAAGAACCTTAGCAACAATACTATTATTATATAAAAAAGTACCTCGTTTGGCACTTTTGTTCTATTCAATCATTCGTCGCGGGACATTCTCTGCAAAGTGGTTGTTGATCAATATTTCAAATGGCACTTTAGTCGTCAACTCGCCCGCAGCAATCATAATTTCTTGTAAGAGATAGAACGCCTCAGGCGTAATTGCTGGTGTCAAAGCGTAAGCCCCAATTGCTTGATAACGACCAATGGCATTTGCAAGAATTTCGAGTTCTGCACCTGGGAAGAATGGGACAATTACTTCGGCAATAATGTAAGGTGTTGTCGCTGCTACCCAATCCTGTCCACGAGCAATCGCGTTCGTAAATCCTTGAATAAGGTCAGGATTCGTGTTGATGAATGACCCCAACGCATAAAACGTCGTGTAAGGTAATTCTCCTGTTTCTTCACCAAGCGATGCCACAACATATCCGCGACCTTCTAGTTCAATCGCTGATGCCACTGGCTCAAATGCAGTTACAAAATCAGCAGTTCCAGTAAGGAATGCTCCAGCCATCGCCGCAAATTGAATACTATTATCGAATTCCACATAATCAGCAATCCCTTTATCACGCAAAACATTCTCAAAGACCATGAATGGCATTCCGCCCCGACGTCCTGGTAAAATGTGAGCATTGCGTAAATCATCCCACTCAAAATCTGGCGTTCGTCCAATTAAGAAGTTCCCGTCACGAGCGGTCAAACCAGCAAAAACCACTGCATAATCAACCCGTCCTTGTGTATAAACATAAATCGTTGCTTCTGGTCCTGATAATCCAATATCAGCCGATCCCGAGAGCAAAGCCGCCATTACATTATCCGCACCATCGCTCGTTATAAGGTCAATCACAATGCCCTCTTCTTCGAAAAATCCAAGCTCAATCGCCGCATACAACGGCGCGTAAAATACCGAACGCGTGACCTCCGACAAACGAATCGTTGTCAAATCAGAATCATCATCGCCACCGCGTGTCACCACTATCAAAACAGTTGCAAATACCAAAACACCTAAAAAAGTCAAAAATTTCTTCACAAAAATCCACCTTTCTTTGTCTAGTTTCGTCCTCATCCCCCTCAGGTCATCTCTCACAATGTACATTTCGCTTTCAGCAAAAGTCCCGTTTCAAGAGGCTTGTCAGGACTAACACGTTCGACTCCACTTTTCGTATTACTTTAAAAACATTTTTGTTACGACCTTTTCTACTAGAACGATTGCTCCGTACAACAAGGCTGCCAGTATTGCCAAAATAAAGACACTCGTCATGACTAAGTCCATCTGAAAAACTTGACCTCCGAAAATAATTAGATATCCCAGCCCTGCCCGCGAAACCAGAAATTCCCCCGCAATGACCCCGACGAGCGTTAGCCCGATATTAATTTTCAAACAGTTGAACAGCGTATGTAAATTGTAGGGGAATACAATTTTTGTAAAAGTCTTTAGCTTTCCAGCGTGGAAAGTCCGTGCCATCCGCATTAACTCAGGTTCAGTATTAATAAAACCACTCAACATTTCCATAATTGTTACGACCAGCGAAATCGCAAGCGCCATCACAATAACCGCCTGCATCCCAGCACCGACCCAGATGATAATCACTGGACCGAGGGCAATTTTTGGGAGCGCATTGATGACCACCAAATACGGATCCATAACTTTCGCGAGGAAATCTGACCACCACAGAGTAAATGCAACAAAAATTCCAATTACAACCCCGAAAACAAAGCCGATAATCGTCTCAAAGAACGTCACCCCAATATGGAAAAGAAGTTGATTATTCCGAAAATTCGCAATCGTCCGTCCGATGCGAGTAGGACTGCTCATGATAAAAGCGTCAATGCGACCAGTCCGTGCAGCAAATTCCCAGCCAATGATGACGGCAAGCAATAAAAATACCTGTACTGCCAGAACAAGGATTTTTCGTTGCTTAATCCTCCCCAGATATCGCTGACGTTCTGGTGATAAAATTAAATCTTCTTTCATAAACTTCACCTCTTATATACGGGACGCAATGGTTTCACAGTGGAAACTCAGTGGAGAACTAATAGCTCGCAAATTCACTAAGTCCCTGTTGTTGACAATCTGCCGAAAATTCGCAAGCTCATTAAGGCAGGCTTTTATAATCACTCTATGTTGCGAAGAAACTGTGCGTAGACTTTCAAACTTCATAAACTTGTTTTCAGCGAACTCATTGTCTAATCGCCGTTAAACTCTTTCCAAATCTGATTAAAATACTCTTGAAACTCTGGTGATGACCGTCGCTCCAACGGGGTTACATCTTTCAAGAAATCCAGTTTAATATTTTTACTAATCGTACCTGGACGTTTTGATAATACAATTACTCGATCAGCCATCGAAATCCCTTCAGCGATATCATGGGTCACCATAACCGCTGATTTATTTTCCCGACGCAGAATGTTATACACATCGTCCACAACCAAAAGCCGTGTCTGGTAATCAAGTGCCGAAAAAGCCTCATCAAGAAGTAGAATTTCTGGTTTAATTGCAAGCGTTCTGATTAGTGCAACCCGTTGCCGCATACCACCTGAAAGCTCACGGGGATACTTATCTCGAAATTCCCATAAGCCGTAAGTCTGCAACAGCTGATCAACATTTTCGACATAGCTATCCTCCAGCTTTCCACAGAATTCTAACCCGAGTTTCGTATTACTATAAATCGTACGCCAATCAAGGAGGCTATCTCGTTGTAGCATATAGCCAACGTCATTGGCATTCGGATTATGCGGTTCCCCATTTAACAAGATCTTTCCACTCGTCGGTGTAACCAATCCTGCAATCAATGACAAAATCGTCGTCTTACCACAACCAGACGGTCCGATAACCGAAACCAGCTCCCCATCAGCAACGCTAAAACTAAGATCCCGTAACGCTTCAACCTCACCACTATCCGCCTGATACATCAACCCGACATGCTTAAACCGCAAGACCTCCTTCATGATATTCAACCCCTTTAAATTAGACAATTCCCTGTATATTATGTTTTAGTAAACCGTTTTGGTCGGTTGATAACCTAGAAATTACTTAAAAAATATGATACAATTACGAAAACGAAATTAGGAGGTTCACATTAAATGTTACCTTATAATAAAAATCTTGATTTAGAATTCAATCCAGAAAATATCAAAACAACCTATCTCGCAGGTGGTTGTTTCTGGGGAACTGATGCGTATATGGCACGGGTTCATGGAGTTGCCGCAACAGAAAGTGGCTACTCAAATGGGAATGTACCGCTACCAGTGACTTATGAAGAAGTATATACTGATGAAACGGGTTACGCCGAAGTCGTGAAAGTGGAATACGATATCACACGAACTTCACTCGCAACAATCCTCGATGAATTCTTCCAGATTACCAATCCGACGACTTTAAATAAACAAGCCGATGACATCGGAACAAGATATCGTAGCGGAATTTTCTATATAGACGAAACTGATATTCCTATAATCGAAGCGTCGATCCAAAAAGTTCAAACAAGATTTTCTGAACCAGTTGTCACAACAATTGAGCCATTAACCAAATATCAACCTGCCGAAGAATATCATCAGAATTATCTTGATAAGAACCCAAACGGGTATTGCCACATCGTTTTCTAAAAAACATTACTAGCGTGGTTGCAATGGATATTTGATTAGATAAAATGAAAGACGATGTTTTGGTACTAAAACAGTACTTAGACATCGTCTTTTGGTTTTGCCATCTATTATATATTCATAAACTAACATTTCAACAATCATCAGCATCGTGCTACTCGATATATCGAAAAAACAACACCCAATTATTAGGTGTTGTGGAAAATTATTTTTCAGTTTTATTAATTATAAGTTCTTGTCTTTTGACCGCTCGTTCTAGTATCTCATTACATATGAATACTAAAACAACAAAGACCAGTCCGAATGCGAATAAGGCTTCATATGATACAAAATGCATGATTTGACTAGTAATGAAGAATAACACGGCAATTCCAGCCCCGAAAGCTGCGAGTTCATACCCAACTAGTTTAGACAGGATTTTCGGGGTAAAACGGTTTGATGTATCGCTTACTAGCGTTGGTAATAATGGACCGAGTCCGAAACCAGTTAACGCCATACCAATAACATTACTCGTAAAGTAGAGCATCGCAATCCCGATGATTGAAATCAATATTCCGAGGCGAACAATTGGTAATTCACGGAGCCATTTTGCAATCCATCCAAAGAACATTCTACCAGCAGTCATTGCAATATAGTACACCGCCGAGAAAATAGCAATACTTTCGTTGGTTTCATGACCGCGAGCAACTAATGCAGCGCCAGTAAAGAACACGAGTGTATAATCAGTTCCACCGAGGAAGAAGAATGTTGCGATTTCTATGACTTGATGCCATTTTTTCGTGAGGTATCTTTTACTGGCGGTAATGTTGTGCGCCGAATTTTCGACTGTGACTTCTTCTGGATCATCAATCCAGATTTTACGAGACATACTAATCAACAGGATGACAGCAACTATAAGTAAAATTCCGCTAATAACGAAGTAACCAATGCGCCACGTCCAAATTGCCATAACTTGACCCATAACAATCGGGCTAAACGCTGCACCCGCACCCCAGAAACAGTGCATCCAGTTATTCTGACGAGCATTAAAATGCTTTGCCATGTAAGAATTCATACTTGATGCCATCACCCCAGTTCCATAACCATAAATCGCAATGAAAAGGGCGACAATGATAAAGCTATGTGACAAAGCAAGCCCGATGAAACCCGCCCCCATAATAACAAGTCCAAACAAATAGACGTTTTGGACTTTTTTTAAAACCTTGATTAACTGACTCAACATAATCCCAGCAATTGTATATGTAACAGAATATGCAACGAGAATCCAACCAGTATGTGCGGTCGTCATCCCAGAAATATCTTCAGAAATCCCGAGCCACGAAACAGTGAACGCCCCGTCTGGAAACCCAACAACAAAATAACTGATTAAGATGACACCGAGAAGCCAGGCGCTGGCATTTTTAATTTTTGTTTCGCGACTGAACTTCACTTCGCAAACGTTCAACGTGGATGATTTGTTTGTAGTAACTTTGGTACTCATGTTAAAACCTCTTTTATTAAATTCAACTAAAGCTGATTATGTAATATCTTTCGGATTAACATAATCTAACCATTTGGCGTAAAGCGCAACTCACCGACAAAAGAAATGTTAGTTAGTAAACTGATACCATAGTACAAGTTTTACTCAGCTTTATCTTCAAATATTATACCCGATTTTGTGTCAAAATGAAAGTTTTCCATAAATTTTTGTTTTGGTAATTTATAATCGGTAATATGTTACTTTGGGCGTAGTATTATTACCAGAGTATAAAACAACCGCTGACAGAAAGTGACAGCGGTTGTTCTCAAGAAGAATAATTTTATAATGCAATAGTTAAACTATCGCGTACGGTATGAACTTCACCGTTATGCAGGATTTCAACTGTATCATTAACAGTTGTCGTTTTAGTAATTGTAAATTCGTTATGTTTTACATTTACTTCTAACAAGTCACCATGCCAGTTAATACGGAAGTTTAATTCGTTCCAATCAGCTGGTAATTTTGGCTCGACTCGAAGTTGTCCGTTTAACATCCGAACTCCACCAAAGCCGTTAACAACACATTGCCAAATCCCACCAAGTGATGCTGAATGAACTCCGTGATCACTTGTCTTCATATTTGGTCCTAAATCAATATGAGTCGCTTTTTTGAATAGCTTGTACGCCATATCTTTATCACCCATATCTGAAGCTAATACGGAGTGCGTTGACAATGATAATGAAGAATCATGTAACGTCTTTGGCTCATAGTATTCCCAGTTTGCTTTTTTAACATCTAGCGAGAATAAGTCCTCTAATAAGTAGAATAATACCATGATGTCAGCTTGTTTTGATACTTGAATTTGTCTTACTTGGTCAAGGTTGTAGTCCTTGAACATCGAACCAACATTTTCTTGATTTTTGTATTTTGTAAGGTCGATAATTTCTAAATCTAAGTACGTATCGTCCTGTGGTACCAGTAAATCATGCGCACGTGGTTGCGGTAATTTAATCTTATCAACACGATCTTCCCACATCTTGTAAGTTGTATCTAAGTCCAGTTTTTGATTCAATCTGGCAAATAATTCGGAACGTTTTTCCTTTAATTCATGATAATAAGCCATCGCTTTTCGGATATTCCAGTGTGCTGTGTAGTTCGTGAATGCGTTGTTATTAACGTGTTCTTTGTACTCATCTGGCCCGATCACGTTATTGATATGATATTCACCAGCTGTTTCGTTCCATTCTAAACGTGATGCCCAGAATTTCGCTGTATCCATTAACAGCTCATACCCATATTTATCCATGAAATCTTGGTCGTTTGTTATTTGGAAATATTGCCAAGTTGCGAATGCTATGTCAGAAGTAATGTGTTGCTCAATGAATCCAGACCAGATCTTCGTCGATTTACCAGTTACGATATCAGCGGCACCCCATACAGGCGTTACTTCACCGTCATCCATCCAAGCCGATTCCCATGGGAATTGTGCCCCAATATAACCATTTTCTTTTGCTTTTTTATGTGCACCGCCAAGGGTATTATAACGATATTCTAATAATGAACGTGCTACTTCTGGCATCTGATAAATGAAGTACGGTAGTAAGAAAATTTCCGTATCCCAAAACGTATGACCTTTATAACCCTCACCAGATAAACCTTTTGCACCAATGTTCATTCGATTGTCATGAGCCGGTGTCATAACGGTCATGTGGTACTGCGCAAAACGAATCGCTAACTGGTCAAATCCATCTTTGCTGTCGATTGTTACTGGCGCAACATCCCATACACGCTCTTGCCATGCTTTCTTGTGCGCATCTAACAAATCACAATGTCCAATCTCGCTAACTGTTTTGATATGAGCAAGAGAATATTCTTTTAATCCATCTAAACAATACTCAAACGGCAGGTCATTATCACGTGAAGTAAACACATTTGAAAACTTCGTAATTGTAAAAGATTTATTTTTTTCGACCGTTATCGCATGGAAGTCCATTAAAATTTGACGACGCTCCATCATAATATGAGCATTTGGTGCTTCGATTGAAGTATTATCTAGCTTAAATTTGTGTACAGAATTGAACACGAAGTCAATTCCAGACTCAGTCGTCTTTTGTAACAACTGCATATACTTCTTGTCATAGAAACGACGTTCACCTTCTTCAAAGTGTTGAACCCCACTGTTAGTCATCTGTCCGTTAATACCAGATACTAAACTAACTTCAGCATCACCTGATAACGGTGTAATTATAACACGGCTAACAATTGTATGACGATCTGCAAGGGAAACAAAGCGTAAAAATGCTAGCTCAAACAGGTCACCTTTTGGTGACTCCCATTTAACACGTCGTACTAATTGCGCATCCTTGACGTTTAAATAACGATTATATTTATGGATAACTCCTTCTTTTAAACTGAACTGTTCACCGTTTAGCGTGAATTCCATCCATAAAACATCAGCAGCATTTGGTAATTCTGTTACTTCATTATCAGCAAATTTATTAAAAGTTCCTGCAACGAAAAGGTTGCGAACTTCACCGATATAACGTTCTTCGGTCGCTGATCGGATTCCTAAATAACCATTTCCAAGGGCAAAGATTGCCTCACACTTGCCGAGAAATTTTGGGCTAAATTTATCTTCTGAAACAATCCAGTTTTGGTATTCAGGATTTCCTAAATCAAAATCATACTTAATTGATGTTACCATGCTAAAACCTCCAAAAAATTGTTGACTAGGAAAAGATAGCATTTTCCTAATCATTTTCATTTTATCCGAAACGTTTCGGAAAAGCAAGCCCAAATTTAAAAAAATCTGTTTTTTAATGAAATTTTATGTTATACTGTTACTAAGACAAAAAAAAGAGGTAATGCCAATGGGATTTATCGACCAGTTTGTTATAAGTTTTACATTTAATACCAAAAAAGTCATCGAATTCCGAAAACAAAATGCTTGGAAAACGATGCTCTATGTGGTTCTTTTTATTTTTATAACAGGTACAATCGGCATGTTTTTTAGCTGGGAAGTTTCTTTTGAACGATTCCGTGACTTATGGCTTACGAATGAGATGTACGTTCCTGATCATGATGCGATGAGAGCTAGTTTCTTCATAACGCAATATATTATGCTAGCTATGGATTTAATTGCCCATCTAGTTATCATTTCGGCTATTGCATTCGCAGGTAGTCGAGGATATCGAACCGTAAGAGATATTACGTTTGGGGAATCTTGGAATGTAACAGCCTATGGAATCACAGCACCAATCCTCGTGCGAACAGTCGTAAATGGGATGGGTTTAAATTTACCAATGATGTTGATTGCTTACTGGGGCGCAGTAATGTTATTTAGTATGATGTGTTTGCGTGGGATTACGAATTTACCGCCGGATTCAGAGCTGGATGCGTAGTTGATTCACGGATAATTAGTTCGCTTTTCAGAATTTTGAACGGCATTTTTTCTTGCGGATTTTCAATCATCATTGTTAATAGTTGTGTTGCTTCAGTTGCCATATTATATGGAGATTGGGAAATTGTTGTTAAGGATGGGCTCATGTATTGAGAAAGCATAATATTATCAAAACCAATGATCGACAGTTGTTTTGATACTTTAATCCCAAGATTTTTCGCTGCATTCAAAACACCGATTGCCATAACGTCACTCGCACAGAAGATTGCGGTTACACTAGGGTTATTAATTAAAAATGAAGTGGCTGTTTTTCGAGCAATATCCTCATCGAATTCACCATTCATAATGTAATTTTCCTTTTCTGGAACACCGATTTCTTGCAGTGCTTCGAGGTATCCTTGCTTTCTGATAGCACTGACATGGGCTTTATCCGATCCGTTCATATAAGCTATTTCTGTATGACCGAGACGATGTAGGTACTTGATTGCATCTTTAATACTGTCGATTTGGTTTGAAGTCACATATTTGGTTGTTCCATTAGTGATCGGGATATCAATTAATACACACGGGACATCAGAATCAATAATCTCTGCTAAATACTGGTCGTCATTTTTAAGACCTTGAATAATTACACCGGCGAGCTGACGTTCGTTGCAAAGTTGTAAAAATGTCTTGTTCTTTTGTTTTGCCGTTGAGGTACTTAATAAAACGAATTCATAATCAGAATTACTTAAAGCATCACTCACCCCGCACAACATTTCGAACATCAAATTATCCTTGGCACTAGCTCGCTTTAATTCATTTACTAAAACACCAATGGTTTTTGACTTTTTCATTACAAGGTTTTGCGCGAGGATGTTTGGTACATACCCGATTTGTTCGGCAGTAGTTTCGATTTTCGCTTTTGTTTGTTCGTTAACATCATCGTATCCGTTTAAGGCTCTGGAAACTGTTGTAACAGAAAATCCAGTTAGACTTGCAATATCTTTAATCGTTGGCATCTTGAATCACATCCATTGCTATATAAAAGCTTTCTATATAACAATTCTACCGCAAACTTTTTGATATTTCAATCATATTTTACGAAAACTTTACAAAAATCATAAAAAAGTGTTGACATCCGAAACGTTTCGGGTTAAAATAATAAGCATAAATGGAAAACAGTTACAGAAAACAATCCATTTGATATTTTAAGATTACAAGGAGGAATTAAACATGAAAAAATGTTTAAATTTAGTTTTATCTTTATTAGTAGTGGTTACGATTGTTGCTCTAGCTGCTTGTGGAAATGACAATAATGATCCCCAACCAGAAGTCGTGGATACTCCACCGATTGATCCAGTCGCGCCAGATACAGATGGTTTTGATTGGCGTGCTTACGAAGGTACTGAGATTACGATTGGTATCTGGTGGGGGAACGAAACTGAGGAAGCTTCTTTGCGTGCTGTAATTGATAGCTTTGAAGCTTTAACTGGTATCTCGGTTTCTGCTCGTACTTACGAAGATTATCAAACACAGTTATTAACTGAATTAGCTGGTGGAATGGCACCGGATGTATTCTATGTAGAGGCAATGTTGGCGCCAACATTTATCCAGCAAGGTGTTTTAGCTAACTTAAATCCATTTATAGCTAACACGCCTGATTTCAACCAAGGTGATTTTTATACACCAGCAATTGAGGCATTTATGACTGGTAATGAAGTATTTGGTTTACCAAAAGATTTATCAACTTTAGGTATGATTTATAACATTGATTTATTAGAGTACGCTGGATTCACATCAGCGGATATCCCTAACACAATGGCTGAATTAGTTGATTTCTTAGTTGACTTACAAGCTGGTTTACCTGCTGGAACTGTGGCTGGTGTAACAAGTTCTGAGCTTGCTCGTCATATGTTCGCATTAGGAAATATTCTTGATAATGACGGGATTGTTAATTTAGCAGGTAACCTTGATTATTTACAATTACATGTTGATTTATTCCAACAAGGTGTTATTCAGCGGTCAGCTGATTTAGGTGCTGGTTGGGCGGGCGACGCATTTGGTTTAGAGTATGCTGCGATTATGATTGAAGGCAACTGGGTATTAGGTCACTTAGCTAATAATTTCGCTGATGTTAACTTTGGAACTCGTGAACTACCAACAATGAACGGACAAGACGGTTCGATGATGTTTACTGTTGCTTGGGGCGTAAATGCTGCATCTAACAATATCGGTGCTGCATGGTTATTCACTCATTATTTAACAAGTACTCAAGGAATGGCTGATTGGGCTGGACCTGTAGGGGTTATTCCATCAAGAGCTTCGTCTTCGGAATTATTAAACTTAAATGGGAATCCAATATTAGCACCATTCGTTGCTGCGGCTTATTATGCAACTCCATGGCAAGCTGGAATTGAATTACCGATTATCATGCACCACTATAACGATTTATTCCCAGCTGTTTTACAAGGGGATATGACGTTACAAGAGGCAATGGAATTAGCAACTGAACGTGCAAACAACGAGATTAATTTACACTTGCGTTAATTTGTAAACTTGAAAGATTGGTTGGCTGCTGTTATTGCGATAGCAGCTTTCTTTTAAATTTTAAACTCAATAAGGAGTTGAACACGCATGATTAAAACTTCTAAAACGAGGGAAGCAGTTCAAGGATACGGATTTATGCTGCCAACCTTAATCATTTTAGGATTATTTACCATTTTTCCAATTGGGTATGCTGTATTTTTATCATTTACTCGAGTTAACCTATTCGGTGGGATGAGTTTTGAATGGGTTAGTTGGCGAAATTATGAAATAGCTTTTCAAGACGAGGCTTTAAGAAATGCCCTTGGCAACACAATTCGCTATGTTGCATTTGTTGTCCCGATTCAAACGGTCGTGGCACTTGTAATGGCTTATGTTTTGAATTCTGGGATTAAATTTCAAAAAACATTTAGAACCATTTTCTTTTTACCAACCCTTACATCAAGTGCGGCCTTAACGATGATTTTCATGTTCTTATTTAGTATCAGCGGTCCTGTCAACGGGTTATTAGTGAATTGGGGTGTCCTAGAAGCACCAATTAATTTCGTTCAAGATACCAATTTTGCGTTAAATACTATTATGATTATGAATATTTGGTCGACGGTACCATTTTATATGACAATCTATTTAGCAGGTTTGCAAGATATTCCCAATGCCCTTTACGAAGCTGCTTCACTTGATGGTGCAAATGCAGTACAGAAGTTAACGAAAGTTACGGTGCCACAGTTAACACCAGTTACGAACTTTATTTTGCTAATGGGAATTATTGGTTGTTTCCAGGTTTTTGACCAGGCATATATTGTTTCTGGTGGAACTGGTGGTCCAAACGGAGCAACAATGACGGTTGCGTTACTAATCTATCGGTTTGCGTTCCAAGTAATCGGTACGATGGGTTATGCATCGGCACTCGCAATCTTATTGACAATTTTGATTTTCGTTGTTTCGTTCATTGCACGAAGAGTTAACAAAGAGGAGGCGTATATCTAATGCGTACTAAAACAAAGAAAAGAATTGGACGTGCGATTTTGTATACGATCCTCGGTATTTACGCAGTTGTCACGTTATATCCGTTCTTATGGGCGTTCTTTGCATCATTTAAGGAATATGCCGAGATTGTCGGTGGTGGGTTACATATTATCCCAAGAAATCCAACAATTGATAACTTTGTCCATATTTTAACCCGCGATGCTAATTTCCCGCGTTGGGTATTCAATTCTTTATATATCGGTTTTGTTACAACGATTTTAAACATTATCTTCAACTCAATGGCTGGTTATGCTTTAGCACGATTGAGTTTTCCAGGTCGTAAACCATTATTTATGCTTGTTTTGGCAGTTATCATGGTTCCAGGTCAAATCTTACTAATTCCGAACTTTTTAATTATGCGTGATTTGAACATTTTGAATACACACTGGTCGTTAATTTTACCAGCGGCGATTAACTTTACATATATTTTCATGATGCGCCAGTTCTTCCTCAACTTCCCAAAAGATATCGAAGAAGCAGCCGCGATTGATGGTCTTAGCCGTCTGCAGATTTTCTTTAGAATTGTCTTCCCGATGGCACGCGCGGCAATTGCAACGCAAGGTATCTTCATTTTTCTTGCTCAATGGAACGAATTTTTACGACCGTTACTCTATTTAGCTGACCCCTCGTTGTTTACGTTGACACTGGGACTACAAACGTTCCAGGACCGTTATGCGACACAGTGGAATCTCATTATGGCAGGTTCGGTTATTTCGTTAATCCCGATTCTGTTGCTCTATATTGCATTAAATAAATACTTTATGCAAGGGTTCCGTGTTGGCGGTGACAAATAAGGATTTGATTTAATATGGAACTACTAAAACGCAATAAAACTTTTGCTAAGTTATGGTTTGCACAGATATTCGCTTCGTTTGGTGATAGCTTTTATGATGTAGCGATTGTTTGGTATTTAATTGAAACGACGGGTTCGGCATTGCTTGCTGGTGGGATTGCAATTGCTGGTACGATTGGGCGACTAGTCGGTTCAAGTTTTATTACTCGCAAAGTTGATTTTTGGCGGACAAAGAAAATCATGTTGATTGCCGCATTACTACGCGGATGTATTTTAGTAATCGTTGTCGGCTTAATGGTTTTCACTACGTTACCGATTGTCATCTTTTACGTCATCTCATTTAGCACAGTCTTTCTGAATGCCTGTTCAGCAGCGGCTCAGCGTAAAAGTATTTCGGAAGTTGTTGAAAAAGATGAACTTATTAATGCAAATGCTGCTTTTGGAATGTCGGGCTCACTAGTTCAGATTAGTTCTTGGGCGCTTGGTGGCGTTGTCGTTGCAACTTTTGGTGTCATTTTTGCTCTTGTTATTAATGCTTTTACGACTTTCTTATCAGCGTTTCTCATTCTAAAATCAAGATGGCAGTCACAGGTATCAACTCAAAAAGAAGTGTCAAAACCGCAGTTTATTGAAGGAATAACCCTGATTCGCAACGGGAAGAACCAAATGCGAACGGTCGTGGTCTTAGAACTTGTTTGTCTTTTTCTCATGGGATTTTATTGGTCGGCATTTCCGCTGTTGATTGATGAAATTAGCAATGCATTTGGGTATGGTTTACAAGGTGCACTTTTTGGCGTCGGATCTTTGATTACATCAGTGTATTTAACGCGTAGTCGTAAGGTGAAAAAATTAGGAATGGCTTATCTTGGCGGGGCATTGTTTTATGCGATTGGTATGATTATCTCAGCGGCAATTCCGCATATTGCGGTATTTATTTTCGGGGTATTTATCAGTGGACTTGGTAACTCGTTTTGGGAAACCGGTCGCCAGACGATTTTTCATTTAAGTATTCCGACTGAAGATGTCGGCAAAGTTTTTGCCGTGTTTGATTTGTTGATCAGTCTGTTTTTGATTCCAGCATGGATTTTAGGTGGTTATTTAGCAGATACATTTTCTCCGACCGTTGTGATGATGACCGTCGGTGTAATCATGTTTGTTGTTTTAGTAGTTGCTGGTCTCCAAAATAAAGCTTTACGTTCTGTTAAGACGGGATAATTTTATAATTAAAGGATGTTTTTGTAATGAGTAAATTTGAAGCAGTAATTTTTGATTTAGATGGTGTAATTACCGATACAGCGGAGTATCATTATTTGGCGTGGAAAGCTCTTGGTGAAGATTTAGGGATTCCGTTTGAACGGGCGTTTAATGAAACGCTAAAAGGCGTAAGTCGGATGGATTCTTTGGAGCGGATTTTGGCGTTGGGTGGTCGGCAAAATGATTTTACGTTAGTTGAGAAAGAAGAATTGGCAACGAAGAAGAATGACCACTACGTCCGGTTGATTCAAGATGTAACGCCTGCGGATATTTTGCCCGGTATTGAGCAATTTCTAACGGATTTACGGGCTAATGGTTATAAAATTGGGATGGCTTCAGCGTCAAAGAATGCTTTTGCGGTGACGGATTCATTAGGATTAAACGATTATTTTGATCATATTGTTGATGCGGCGAAAGTTGTTAACTCGAAACCAGATCCAGAAGTCTTTTTGAAAGCGGCAGAATTTATCGGTGTAGAACCAGCAAAATGTATTGGTGTCGAAGATGCGGCGGCAGGTGTAACGGCGATTAACGATGCTGGGATGTTTGCGATTGCGATTGGAAATGATGAAGGTTTGAAACATGCGCAGATTGTCTTGGAATCAACCGCAGAATTAACGATTACAGTTATTGAGCATTTGTAATATTATTAAGTGACAGTGTTTTTGGGCAATGAGTTCCTACTGTTCACCTGTCACTTTTTCTAAAAAGGGTGTTTTAGTATGAGAATTTATCAAAACAGTTATGATGTGGATACGCTGGAAAAAGCGGAGAGTTTGTTGTTTAATGGGAATGGATTCGTTGGGGTTCGTGGGAATTTGGAAGAGGATTACTACGACCATTTTCGGACAAATCGTGAGACGTATATTAACGGTTTTTATGAGACAAAGAAGATTAGCTATCCAGAGAAATTTCATGGATTTACGGAGACTGGTGAAACAATGATTAGTGTTGCTGATGGTCAGACGACACTTATTACGATTGGTGGCGAGCAGTTGCGAGTAGATAGCGGGTCGATTTCGGATTCGCAGCGATATCTTGATATGGATAATGGGATTACCGTACGAAAGTTTGTTTGGACTTCACCTATGGGTAGGAAAACTGGGATAAATATCACCCGTTTAACAAGTTTCGTTCATAAAAATATTTTCGCAATGCAGTATGAATTTGAGAAACTGAACCACGATGAGCCGATTGAACTGATAACGCATATTAATTTTTATCCGATTAAAACGATTGATAAAAATGATCCACGGATGAGTCATGATATTCAGAAAATCCAAGTCGCATCGGTCGACACAAAAAAAGGGTTTGTGCAGTTTAAAGCTCCGAATTCTGGAATTTCGGCAAGCTGTCAGTGGCGTTTTTGTCACGACCCGATCCGCACGGATGTTCTGGCAGATAAGGTTGTTTTGGTAAATAAATTAAAGGGAGATACCTTTACTAAAACGTTTAGTTATGCATTGGGTGAGCCAGTCATGGATGGTTTAGACTTGGATTTTGCCGAACTTTTGACATTACAACGGGATTATTTGATGGAGTTTTGGGACGTTGCGAAAGTGGAAATTGTCGCAGATGATGACTTGGAAGAGAGTGTTAATTTCGGGACTTATGCGCTACTGTCATCATTAGGAACAAGCGGTAATAACAGTATTGCGGCGAAAGGTCTATCTGGTAGTGGTTACGAAGGTCATTATTTCTGGGATACGGAGATGTATATTTTTCCGACATTTTTGCATTTTGCACCTGATTTGGCGAAACAGATGTTGCAGTTTCGGATTAATAAGTTGGCGAAAGCGCGGGCTAATCGTGAAATGGTCGGTTATAAAAAAGGGGTTTTGTACCCTTGGCGGACGATTTCGGGAGTTGAAACATCACCATTTTTCGAAGCAGGATTTGCTCAACACCACATCAATGGCGATGTTGCTTACGCGTTTATCCGTTATTTTGAAGCGACCGGTGATACCGATTTGTTTTTCGATGGTGGTTTTGAAGTTGTCCTTGAGACAGCGCGTCTGTTCGCCGAGATTGGTTATGAGAAAAATGGTAAATTCCACATCGACGGAGTGACGGGTCCCGATGAGTATACGGTAATTGTTAACGATAATTATTATACAAACGTTTTGGTAGCTAATCAATTTGCTTGGGTTAAGAAGTTGGCAAAAACTCTTGCAGAATTTGATAGCGAACGATGGTCAGAGTTGTGTGGTCGATTGGCTATTACATCGACAGAACTTGACGAATTAGCACGTTTTAGTAAAATTATGGAAAGACCATTTAATGATGAGCTCGGGATTATCGCTCAGGATCGGGATTTCTTGAATAAGGAAAAATGGCCGTTTTGGGATGAAGCTAAGTTTCCGTTGCTGTTACATTATCATCCCCTTGTAATTTATCGCTATCAAGTATCAAAACAAGCCGATGCGGTTATGGCTTTGATGCTCTTTCCTGAACGTGAAACGCCAGATGTTATCCTACGATCGGTTAATTACTATGATGAAGTTACTACCCATGACTCTTCGCTTTCTTATTCGGCATTTTCGGTTGTTTATAACCGAGTTGGAAATCTTGAGAAAAGTTATCAGTATTTCATGGAAAATGCCCGTTGTGACTTAGATAATTTACACGGGAATACTAAAGATGGATTACACACAGCGTCAATGGGTGGAACTTTGATGAGTATCCTGTATGGATTCTGTGATTTGCGATTCAAGGCTGATGGTTCAGGTTTTTCATTAAATCCTAAATTACCAAAACAAATCAGGCGGATAAAATTGTCGTTTGTTTATCACGGTAACGTTTACCGAGTAACAGTTGACGGTAACGGTTATGAAGTGACTAAAGATTAGAAAATTTTGTTTGACAGCTCCGCGTGGGTTGTCATTTTTATTGCAATTTTGCCTGTAAATCCCTAATTAGTATGATTTATTTTAACAACAACCAGTGTTATAATTTTGAAATGTTAGTAATTGAGAATATAATTAAAAGCAAATTGATAGATCGAAATCCTGTAAAAAATAGCGGGGTTATTCAAAACTGTTCATCTTGTAAAAGTTGCAAAAGGTAAGGCTCTAATGTGTAGAAACGCATAGCGTTTCCACACTAGTCACACAAATTCTTGCAACAATATTTTTATTTAAAGATGGCTATAATAGTTGCCTTGGCGATGTCCAGAATTTGAAATT
>JGI990J12352_1000077_pt1 | contig 21083 bp, 20 predicted proteins | sample Intmic4MA4BA4MSA_FD_12352 | JGI IMG/M metagenome (IMG submission 12352) | reverse complement strand
GCTTCTAAATCATCAACAATTCTAGCAGCCCGATTATAACCGATTTTAAAGCGCCGTTGTAACAGTGAGGCTGATACTTTTTGTGACTCAACTGCAAAAGCTAGCACATCACGAATTAGTGGATCATCAGATGGCAATGCTGAACTGGCGCCAGGAATTGTGATATTGTCAAGAAAATCATCGTTAGTAGCTTCACCTAGCTCTTGCCCTTTGATAAATTCCACCACGCGGGCCACTTCATCATCGGTGATAAACGCCCCTTGAACGCGAATTGGTGATGAGGCGCCCATTGGTAAAAACAGCATATCCCCACGGCCGAGTAGTTTTTCAGCACCAACAGCATCTAAAATCGTTCTGGAGTCGGTTCCTGATGAAACCCCGAAGGCGATCCGAGAAGGAATATTCGACTTGATAACGCCAGTAATAACATCAACAGACGGGCGTTGCGTGGCGACGACTAAATGAATCCCCGCAGCGCGGGCCATTTGGGTTAACCGCATAATTGAATCTTCAACTTCACCTTTAGCAACCATCATTAAGTCCGCAAGTTCATCTAAAATCACGACGACAAACGGTAACTTCTCAAGCGTACTAACAATTCCTTCCGCGGTACGCTTGGCTTTTTCACGGACTAGCCATTCATTGTACGACTCAATATCACGGACTACGGCTTCGGCAAATAAATCATAACGGCGTTCCATCTCTGCTACCACTTTTTTCAAAGCGGCACTAGCAAGTTGAGGATCAACCACGACTGGCGCTAGCAAATGTGGCAAACCGTTATAACGCGCCAGCTCAACTTTTTTTGGATCAACTAGTAACAACCGAACTTCACTTGGTGAAAAGCGCATCAACAAGCTACAAATCATAGTATTAACACAAACCGACTTCCCCGAACCAGTTGCTCCTGCGACTAACAAGTGAGGCATTTTATTGAGGCCAGCATATTGACCTTTACCAGAAATATCGCGACCAAGGGCAATGTTTAAAGCGGTTTTTGTCTTATCATCATCCATCTCATCCATCAATTCTTTAAATGAGACCATCTGCGCTTCTTTATTGGGAACTTCAATCCCAACTGCAGATTTTCCAGGAATTGGTGCTTCAATGCGAACGCCCTTAACAGCGAGTGCTAACGCTAAATCATCAATTAAGCCAGTAATGCGATTAACTTTAACCCCGCTATCAGGCGTCACTTCATAACGCGTCACTGTCGGACCAATGTGCACCTCGGAAACGCTAGCACGAACATCAAAATTCGCAAAAGTTTCATCCATACGCAAAGCCTCAACTTTAGCGGCAGCCATTAATTGCCCATTATCAGCTTTTGTAACATGCAAAGCTAGCAAACTCATTGGTGGCAAAATGTAGCCTTCATCGGAGCTACGAATTTGCGTTTTTTGCTCGAATTCAGCGGTTAAATTATGTGTAAAGTCGTTAATTTTAAACTGTGGCACCAAAACATCAGCCTCAGAGGTTGCTACTGCCACCGGTTTAGGAGTTTTGAGATTTTTTACCTTTTTGTCTTTTTCTTTAGTCAGCTTTGCGACTGTTGTTTGTGGCTGATGGCCTTCTTGCTTAATTGTTAAGCCACCACTTTGGCGCTTTTGCTTAGGTTGACTGCGAAAATTTGTCAATACTTGTTGCAGTTTGTCAGTTGGTAGCCATTGCCAAATTTTACTAAAGACTTCCGAAATTGATAAACCAAACAGCAAAATCAACCCGTAGCAAATCACGACAAACGCGATAAACCAAAGTCCCATCCAAGTAACAAGTTCTGCTAGCACAAACCAAATTCCGGCGCCATAAACCCCGCCACCAACTAGTGCTTCAGGTGCTAGCACATCAGTTTGCAAGAAAAACTGACCAATGCCTTCTGTAAACGTTAAATTTTCCAAAACAAAAACTTGCCAGACGGGTGTGTGTCCGATAATCACAAGACCAGTAAAAATCAAATAGGCGCCAACATATTTAAGGTCAAAAAACTTCGGCTTCTTGCGTGCTACAATCATTTTAAAACTAAACGTCAGCATAATTAGCGCAAAAAACCAGAAAAAATCGCCAAAAGTGACAATCGTGAGTCGCCTTAAAAAGATCCCAATCAGTCCTAAATTACCTAACATCAAAATCGTTAATATAAAAATTGCAATTCCAATAATTTCATACGCAAAGCCACTGGTACTTGCTTTTTTTTCTTTAGCTTGCTTTTTTTTTGCCACTACTAATACCTCGCTTTTTACTTAGCCAAAAAACGCCAGCATTTTCGGCTAGCGTTAAACAACTTTATAAACTAAACTCTTCAATAATCGGAATTACAATTGGTCGATGATTTGTTGTTTTATAAATAAACTTACCAACCTTATCACGCATGTCAAAACGCAAATCTTGCCAATTAAAATAACGTCCACCTAATTCAATTTTCTCTTCTAAAACCTCACGAGCAATCATTTTTGCATCTTCGAATAAATTAGCATTTTTTGTATCAAAGACAAATCCCCGACTGATAATCTCAGGTCCTGAAATGATTTTTTTTGTTTTCCGGTTTAAATTAATCACAATCGCAACAACGCCATCATTTGACAACATTTGTCGATCTTTTAACACAATTGCGCCAACATCACCAACTCCATGACCGTCAACTAAAACCTCTTCAAGCTCAATTGCCTCAGCATTAATCACAAACTGCCCTTGATCAAATAAGGCAATTTCACCATTATCTAAAATCACGATTTGCTCATCAGCATAGCCCATTGAGCGGGCAACCTTCGCGTGGCTCATCAAATGCCGATATTCGCCGTTAACTGGCATCACATACTTGGGTTTTAATAAGTTCATCATCAGCTTTAAATCTTCGCTACTTGCATGACTTGGCGGTAATAAATTTTTGTTAACAGCAATAACATTAGCCCCTGTGCGGTAAAGAATATCCATCGTTTTGGCCGCTCTTGTTTCCGTACCAAGCTGGGCAGTAATCGCAAGGACAACTGTATCGGTTTTTTGAATTTTAATAAAGCGATCATGACCTTTAATCATGCGTGTCAAATTGATAAACGGCCCAAAACGCGTTCCAGTGGTAATTACAACTAAATTAGCCAGATTGTTATTACGATGCGCATTCATAAATCCCAAGCTCATCAAAACTGGCTTAGGAATTTTCAAGTAACCAAGCTTTACGGCAAGATCTATTAAGCGTTGCATACGGCGCCCAGTTATTGCAACTTTGCGATTGTACTTAATCGCTAAATCAACAACCATTTGAATGCGGTGTAAATCGGTGGATAGCAAAGAAAAGATAATGCGCCCATTCGTGTTCGAAAAAGCCTCCTCGAAAGTGTATTCAAGCGTATCACCAGTTGAGGCATGACCAACACTATCAGAGTTAACACTCTCAGCCAGCATACACAAAACGCCATTTCTAGCAACATCACTAATTCGGTTATAATTAGTTTGATAACGGCTGCTGACACTGTGATTAAAAATAAAAGCTGACGTATAAACAATCGCACCATGAGATGTATGAATACAAATGGCAATTGAACCGGGAATACTGTGCGTCGTTTTAAAAAACGAAACTTTTACACTATCAAAATACAACATATTTTCATCTCTGATAATATGTAGCTTAAACCGGTTAACATCTAAATTCATCTCCGTTAGCGCGTCTTCTGCTAACGCAATTGTCAACCTTGTTCCATAAACAGGAGCCTTAACCACCGATAAAAGTTGGGCAATTGAACCAATATGTTCATCATGTCCTTGTGTTAAAAAGATTCCCTTAATGCGTGCTTTATGCTCAACTAAATAAGAAAAATCCGGAATTACCGCATCAACGCCAAGCATATCCCCGCCAGGATGCTTCATCCCCGCGTCCAAAATAAACATCCGCTCATTTATATCAACCACATACAAATTATTGCCGACCTCATCAAGTCCACCCAAAGCAAAAATCTTAACTTTATCACAAACATTTTCCATAACAAAAAAAACTCCTTATTAAAATATATTTTTTATGTGCCAACCTTACATATCAACTCGTTGAAAAAAACTTAAGTAAAAATCATTTAATTGCCCTTCACTTAAACTTCAGCTAAAGCATTAAACTAACGTTCATAAAAGACGATGCTGTTATTATCTCATAAAACGAAGCTTAAAACAAGCATAAATCGGTGATAACTTTAAAAATCAAGCTACAAAAAGCGACAATCACCAAAAAAACCGAAAAAATTGCCGAAAAAGTGTGTAAAAGTGCGAATAATTGGGAATTTTGATTCCCTGAACTTTGAAACGATATGCCAAGTTCCTCAACTTTTTTCACCAACTCTGCGACAAATATTCACAAAAAGCTTTCAAGGAGTGCTTGCTGAGCCTCATGAACTAGCCAGTAACCAGCAAAACTTCATAAAAATTGAATTTTTTGGCAAAATCTTTATCAAAAATTTACCAAAACCAAGCCACAACTTTATTTTAATATGCGATAATTTGCCTATTATTAGAAAGTCGAGGTTTTAAAATGTTTTACACGTTACGAATTATTTTAGGTCGCTTGTTTGCCGAACATTATTTATTGCTACTGTTTTCAATCGGATGCATTTTAGTTTTGCCACTTGTTTCATACAGCTTTTATTTTAGAAAAGTTGTGCCAAATCGTGGTGTTAAGCATTTTACTTTAATGATGCTACTTTTCGTCTACCTAGCATTAGTTTATCGTGTGACGGGTATTGGGACGCTGGCAAGTGGACTCCGTTTGGATCATTTACGATTTTCGCTCATCCCGTTTGCGGATGGCTTTGATTTGCAATCGGACGGTTTGAATTTGTTATTACTGATGCCACTTGGATTTTTGTTACCACTTATCTGGCCAGAACTTCGTTCGGCGAAAAGGCTTGCTGTTATCGCTTTTGGTTTTTCACTAGCCATTGAGATTAACCAGCTTTTATTTACCGTTCGCCTAGCAGATGTTAATGATTTGCTAGTTAATACCACCGGCGCCATGATTGGTTATTTCATCTTCAAATTAGTTCATCGTCAAAGGATTGAAAATGAAAAAGCTTTTGCTACAACCGCAAATCCAGGATTTTGGGCTTATTTTCGTCATCAAGGGGTTGTGTACGTTGCTTTGTCGTTGCTCGGTTTTTTCTTTTTATACAGACCGAGCTTGGTAAATTCATTTCTTCCTGATATGCCAAGGGCGTCGATATTTGGTAGTTATGAAATGTATAGTAGCGATAAAATGGAACTAGGCGAGCGGCTCCTATTAATCGATGACGCTCGTGAATTTTTGGGCGAGGAGCTAGTTTGCGTAATGCTAGGAGAATGCTTTCGCGGATTAGTTACAACGATTACCGACGATATTATCGAGGTTGCTCAGACTACATCTGTGGCAGTAGCAAATTTTGCAGATCAAGGGAATTGGTACAGTTGTCGCTTGTCGCCTTGTCGTGAATTTTTCTCTTGCGGAGTGAGCGAAATGCTAGAAAATGCACCTGCGGAGGCTGAGATGGTGTTAGCTGCTATTACTACTGATGATGAGCAATCCTTGGCGATTCAAATTACCGATGAAACGATCTTTGAAATTTGGCAAAGTAATGGTGATTTAGCGCCAACTATTACGAAAACAACCTTTGCAAATTTAGAAATTAACCAAGATGTTCATGTTGTATTTGATCTTGAAGTTGATGATGATGAACTTGTTGCGCAACTTGTTCGAATTCGGCAATTTTAACTGTTTGTCGCATTTTAGCTGTTATAAAGGTGAATTTATTACCTTGAATTTACCGAAAAGTAAGTTAAGCCCTGTTTTAATTGCTGCAGATGTGATACAATTAATGCATAGCGAGTCTGTTGGCTTGCTATGCATTAATTTTAAGATGATTGAAAAATTGCTGAAGTCGGTGTTTTGGGAAAGGGGATTAATTCTATGGAATTTTCGAAATATAATTGAGATATTACTTTAGAGAAAATATTAACGATGGAAGAAAGCTACCTATTTGACAGAAAATCAGCTGACATTACGATCGCCAAAATATTTTAATGCGACAAAAACGAAATGAAGAGCGTGTTTCTTCTTCATTTAGCGAGAAATGGGATAGTTTAGCATCAGATGAAAAAACTGCAATTGAATTAACTTTTGCGAGAAATAGACTAAAAACCAAAGAACTTGCTGAATTTCTAGGAAAAGGAGTGCAAGCTACTAGAAAAATTTTCACTGGACTTGAAGAAAAAGGCATTCTAAGCAAAATAGCCACATCGCCAACAGATCCCAATTCTTACTATATCTTAAAGCCGCCCAAAAAAGAGGATTAAATATAAGCTTGGTGATTTTTAACAAGTAGCTTGATGATGTCAAAAATGGCAATTAACGACTGGTACCATCGGTTTTAGCATTATCAATCAAGCTGAAAAAATATTTAAGCTTGGTGATTTTTAACAAGTAGCTTGATGGTGTCAAAAATGGCAATTAACGACTGGTACCATCGGTTTTAGCATTATCAATCGAGCTGAAAAAATATTTAAGCTTGGTGATTAAGCAAGTAAGCTTGGTGATTTTAAAATTTTGAATGGCGGGATTTTGATGAATGATAGTAAATATATGAAACAAGCTTTAGAGCTTGCCAAAAAAGGAGTAGGTCGCGTTAACCCTAATCCGTTAGTTGGTGCAGTTATTGTAAAAAACGGGAAAATAATCGGCGAAGGTTATCACCAAATATATGGTGGTTTGCATGCGGAGATTAACGCTTTGGCGTCGCTTAAAGAGTCACCAACCAACGCAACAATGTATGTAACCCTAGAACCATGCTCCCATTATGGCAAAACGCCACCGTGCGTCGATGCGGTAATTAAAAGTGGTGTAAGCAACGTAGTCGTAGCAAGCCTTGATCCAAATCCGCTCGTTGCTGGCCGTAGCATTAAAAAAATGCAAGAAGTCGGAATAAATGTCACAGTTGGAGTTTTAAAAGAGGAAGGCGATGCACTAAACGCCACTTTCTTTCATTACATCACCAACAACACCCCCTATGTCACAATGAAATACGCGATGACCACCGACGGTAAAATCGCAACCCACACGGGAGCCTCACGCTGGATTACAGGTGAAGACGCTCGTCAAAAGGTCCACGAGGATCGCAACCGTTATACAGGAATCATGGTCGGAGTTGGAACCGTTATTGCTGATGACCCGATGCTAGACTGTCGAATCGAAAATGGCAGAAATCCCACAAGAATTATTTGTGACACAACTTTGCGGACCCCATTAAACTCGCGCATCGTAGCGTCGGCTAAAACAATTCCAACAATCTTACTAACAGCATCTACTAATCAAAATAGCCACCAATACTACATAAACAAAGGCTGTCAAGTATTTACAATTTTGCCAAAAAATGATAAAATAGACTTACAAGTTGCGATGAAAACTCTAGCCAAAGCAGGAATTGATAGCATCCTCCTCGAAGGCGGCGCCTCCTTAAACGCATCAGCGCTTGAAGCGGGAATTATCAATAAAGTGCAAACCTATATCGCCCCAAAGCTATTCGGTGGCATAGCGGCGCCAGCTCCAATTGCCGGCCTTGGTGTAGCGCATCCCGATGACGCCTACAAGTTAAAAAATCAAAAAATCACCCTTCTAGGCGAGGACATACTTATAGAAAGCGAGGTTTTAAAATGTTCACCGGAATTATCGAAGAAGTCGGCACAGTAACAAGCGTTATCGCTGGTGCAAAATCATCACGAGTAACAATTAATGCAAACAAAATCTTTTCCGACCTAAAACTAGGAGATAGCGTTGCCACAAATGGCGTTTGCCTAACCGTTAGCGACATGACCAGCACCACATTCACAGCGGATGTTATGCACGAAACGCTAAAATACACCGCCCTTGCCGGACTTGCTAACGGGACTAAAGTTAACTTAGAAAGAGCAATGGCTGCCAATGGACGCTTTGGTGGGCATATTGTTTCAGGGCACATTGACGGCACAGGCGCTATTTGCAACATGAAAAATGACGATAACGCAATCATTTACACAATCTCAACAGAACCTAACATCACCAAATACATCGTGAAAAAAGGTTCAATTACAATTGACGGTATTAGCCTAACAGTTACCCACGTCGATGAGCGTAATTTTTCCGTTTCAATCATCCCGCACACGCTCGAAGAAACCGTTTTAATCGAAAGGAAAATCGGAAGCATCGTTAACTTAGAAGTAGACATCCTTGCCAAATACACGGAAAAATTACTTTTAACAACCAGTAAAACCAAAACCTCAGCAAGTAAAATCACCCCCGATTTCTTAACCCGAAACGGCTTTTAACAAAATCTTCAAAAACAAAAAAACTCCCTTACGGGAGCTAAGCGCCTTACTTGCTAGGCATATTATACTTCTTATTAAAGCGCTCAATTCGACCATCAGCTTGAGCGAATTTTTGACGCCCAGTATAAAATGGATGACAATTTGAACACGTATCAATCCGAATTTCCTGCTTGACTGAGCCACTTTCAAACGAATTGGCGCAAGTAGTACATGTAACCGTAACGCGGTTATATTCTGGATGAATTCCTGTTTTCATTTTCCTTTCAACTCCTTGAACCCTGATAACAGCATTGGCTTGCTTTTTATAACAAACCTAATTTTGGATTAACTTAGATACCAGAGAAAGTATTTTTGCTGCAACTAGAATAGTATACTACATTTTTCTCAAAATTGCAAATCTTTAATTCGCTAAAATACGAAAAAGCGGATAAAATTTTTCACCAAAGTCCTCTAACCGCGCGATAGCATTCACGCTGGGCGTCCCATTCGTGGATTGACAACGGATTTTTATCTTGGCCTTTGATTAAAAATTGTTGACTTTTTGTCGGCGGTGTAATTTGCTCTTCGCGGAGCTTCACACCGTTTTTAACAAGCTTTTCCACCCAGTTATCCACAACAACTGTGGGAAAATCTGCTAACGCTTCAGAGATTGTTAATAATTTAAACGATCCTAGGCGGATGTCATCCAAAGTTACACAATCTGCTAGCTTGAAATTTCCTGATGCGGTTCTTTGCAAAGCCGACATATGCGCTGGGTAGCCAAGTTTTTCGCCAATAGTAACGGCGACTGTGCGGATAAAGATGCCTTTGCTACCGTGAATTTTAAATTTAAATTTAAGCAAGCCGTCAGCGTGATTAATTTCGTCTAGTAGCTCGAGGTTAAAGATGGTTACGTTACGAGTAGGCCGTTTTACTTCAATGCCTGCTCTTGCGTATTCGTATAACTTTTTACCGCCGACTTTCACGGCTGAGTACATTGGTGGGGTTTGCAGGGCGGTGCCAATCATTGATTGCAAAGTTTGTTTGATTACTTCTTGGTTGATGGTTTGGCATACTAAGCGTTGGTCTACGAGCTCGCCGGTAGCGTCTTCTGTTGTTGTTGAGTAGCCGATCGTGACTTCGCCAATGTATTCTTTTGCGTTGGCAGTTAGAAATTGCACTAATTTTGTTGCGGTTCCCACGCAAAGCGGGAGGACACCGTCGACTTCGGGATCAAGGGTGCCGGTATGTCCGACTTTTTTTGTTTTAAGCAGTTTGCGTACTTGCATTACACAGTCGTGCGATGTCATGCCACGTGGTTTGTTTAGTAGTAAGACGCCGTTCATTGTAAGTCTGACTTTTTTGTGCTGATTGTTTGATTTGTTGGCATTGTCATCCCTCCGTTTTTTGGTTGTTTTGTAAGTAGATAAATTTGGTCTGCACTAGTTAATTGTACCATACTGCGCCCAAAACTACAATTCTTTGTCGTGTAGTTCTTACGAATTTATCGCTTTGGCTACTGTTCAAATCAAGTGAATTATTGTATAATTATAAATAGTGTCAATATCGGGCGAATTGTAGCAGGGTTGCCGGAAATGGCAAATTTTAGTTTGAAGTTGGTAATTTAGTTTGGGTATTTGTCCAAAGTAAGGTTGATTATTGATGCAAGAGGAGTTTTGAAAATGGCGTATAAGGATTTGCATGATTTTATTCGGGTGATAGAAAAGTCAGGACGTGCTGATTTTGTTCGGGTTTCGGTGGAGGTGGATGCGAATCTTGAGATTACAGAGATTGTTGATCGTGTGTCAAAGCGCTTTGGCCCGGGAATTTTGTTTGAGAATGTTAAAGGGTCGAAGTTTCCGGTGCTAATTAATGCGATGGGAACTTATCAGCGAATGAGTCTGGCGCTTGAGGTTGATGAACTCGATGAGATTGCTGCGGTAATTCGGGATTTGGTTGATGTGCAGTCGTATTTCGGGATTGGGAAGCTTTTTAAGAAGTTGCCGCTAGCGTTTAGGTTGTTATCGGTGTTTCCGATTAAGAGTCGGTGGCGTGGCGGTGCTTGTCAGGAAGTTGTGAATTTAAATCCTAGTTTAGCTGAGCTCCCCATTTTAAAGTGTTGGCCGCAGGATGGGGGTAAATTTTTAACGTTGCCACTTGTAATAACAAAAGATCCGAAGACGAAGGTGCAAAATATGGGAATGTATCGTCTGCAGGTTTTTGATGAGAAGACGACTGGGATGCACTGGCATCTGCATAAAGATGGTCGACAAATTTACGAGAAGTATCGTCAAATAGGGGGGCTGATGCCTGTTTCGGTAGCGCTTGGTTGCGATCCGGCGATTACTTACGCGGCGACGGCGCCCATGCCGAAGTTTGTTGATGAGCTGATGTTTGCTGGCTTTTTACGCAAGCAGAATGTGCGATTGGTTAAGTCAAAGACTAATGATATTTATGTGCCAGCGAATGCGGAGTTCATTATTGAGGGTTATGTTGATGTTGATGAGGATTTGCGAGTTGAGGGGCCATTTGGTGATCATACGGGTTATTATTCGCTAGCTGATGATTATCCAGTTTTTCATGTAACGTGTATTACTCATAAAAAGAATGCGATTTATCCGACAACGGTTGTGGGGCAACCGCCGATGGAGGATTGTTATTTGGGGAAGGCAACTGAGCGAATTTTTCTGCCAATTTTACAGGTGTTGTATCCTGAGATTGTTAATTTAAATTTACCACTTGAGGGCGTGTTTCACAATTGTGCTATTGTTTCGATTAATAAGCGGTTTCCAGGGCATGGGCGAACGATGATGAATTCGCTGTGGGGGATGGGTCAGATGATGTATACGAAGATGATTATTGTTGTTGATGGGGATGTTGATCCTTATGATATTAAGGCAGTAGCTTGGCATGTGTTTAGTAAGGCTTGTATGAAAGGCGATTTGGTCATTAGTGAGGGCCCGCTTGATGCTTTGGATCATGCTTCTAATTCAGCGCGGTATGGTTATCGTTTAGGTGTTGATGCGACAAGTAAGCAGGCGAGTGAAAAGCATTTAACAAAGGCTTGCAACTGGGCAGCTGATTTTAAAGTTGTTGATCAGGAGTTGGTAGATGTTGAAGCTGTTAAGGCGAAGTTTTTAGAGGTTGATAGTTGTCATGTTTTGTGTGCTGGTGGTGGTAAGCAGGCGGTTGTTGTTGCTCTTAATGAGAAGGTGGCTTATCGCGGTCAGACTTTAATTGAGGAGCTTTGGGAAACGGAGCAGTTTAAGGATGCGTTAATAGTAATTACGGTTGATGGCGGGGTTTTAGCTAGTGATTTGCCAGTTGTTGCTTGGAAGGTGTTTAATAATATTGATGCTATGCGAGATTTGGTTTATCGCGAAGTTGATGGGCTTTTTCATGTAGGGATTGATGCGACGAAGAAGATTTTCGATGAGGGTTATCTGCGGAATTGGCCTGATGATATTGTGATGAGTGATGCGGTTAAGGAATTGGTGACGCGCAGGTGGTCTGAGTATGGGATTGATTAAAAGAGCAAGGTGATTGGTTTGGTAAAATTGGTTGGGAATTTAGTGGCAAAGGTTAAGGCGTATGCAACTTTGGTCATGTTTAAGCACACGATTTTTTCGCTTTCATTTGGGCTGGTTTCGCTTTTGCTTGCAACGGATGGGGCTTTGCCTGGCGTGTTAGATGTAGTTTTGATTTTGATTGCTTTGTTAAGTGCACGTACGGGGGCAAATGCGATTAATCGAGTGATTGATGCTAAGCTTGATGCTGCTAATCCTCGGACGGCGACAAGGCAAATTCCGATGGGAACGTTAAAAAAGCAAGAAGCGTTAGGGCTGGCGCTTGTGTGTTTTGCGATTATGGTTATTAGTAGTTGGCTGATTAATCCGCTTTGTGGGCTTCTTTCGCCAGTTGCGCTGTTTTTGATGTGGGGTTATTCGTATACGAAGCGTTTTACGTGGTTGTGTCATCTGGTTTTAGGGATAACTTGTGGGTTAGCGCCACTCGGAGCGTGGCTTGCGATAACAGGTAATTTCGGCGGGTTGACGGCGGTTTTTCAAGCTTTGGGTAGTTTTGATTTTGCTGGTGCTTGGGCTTATTTGCTTGATGCGCTAAGGTATGATCAGGCGATTTTTATTCCGATTGCGTTATTTGTTGCTAATGCAATGTGGGTAGCAGGTTTTGATACGATTTATGCGACGCAAGATTTTGAACATGATCGGGAAAATAAAATTTATTCGATTCCAGCTAGGTGGGGGATTGCTAAGGCGCTTTACATTTCAAGTGGCTTGCATGTCCTTGCGGTTATGGCTTTGCTGGTAGTTGGAATTTTAGCGCCAGCGCTGGGAGTTTTGTATTTTGGGTCGATTGTAATTATTGGGATGTTGCTTGTTTATGAGCATTCGCTGGTGAAGCCTTATAATTTGGGGCGAGCAACGATTGCGAGCTATCATGTGAATGAGGTGATTGGGGTTGTGTTTATGGTGTTTAGTTTAGTGGATATTTTAGTTTTGTAAGCGCGCGTCGGCAATCTAAAATATTACTGCACATCAAGAATGAGAAGGTGGAAATAAATCAAAAAATCAACAAAAATCTAAAACACGGGGAGAACAAAATGACAAAGCCAAGCCAAATCTATGCAACACTAAAAAATGACATTAAAATTGTCGAGTACCAAGAAATTCACGCTCAAAGCCTTGCCAACATGTGGAACGTAAGCAGCGCCTTTTGGGGTGGTGATACTACTGTTCATACTGAAGATAATGTAAAAGCAAAAATCGAGAGATCTGTGCATCTTAACGCCTATGTCGCGCTAACGAGTGCGAGTGGAGAAAAAGAATAAATACGGAAAAATCGTCCATCTTATCCATGGCGATAAAGGCACGTTTTATCCACCAGAACTTGGAAAACCGTACAAAGATGAATTTGAAAATATCAAGCCGACTGCCGTTTTAGCGCATGAAATTGGTGGCGAAATGGTATTAACGTATGAACTGGCATCACTTGCTTTTCAAGGCCTGATGATCACACAAATCACAACACTTGCAGCTTCTGGCTACGTTTCACAAAAATATTCAATAAAAAATACCACAACCGCCGATAAAAAGGTGATGCTTAAAATGACATATCATGCCCAATTTTTAAGCAAACAAAGTATTTTTGCCAAAGGCAACCAGTTACTTACTAACCAAGATAGTACGCATACCGGCGCTGAGGCGATTGAAGCAAAAAACTTTACCGAAAACTGGATTTTCGAAAAAGGCGAGGCGGCGGGGCTTTGTTGGCCACCGGACTTTAAAGCGGATGTGGAGTGGGGCGCATATATTTCGCTTGAACATGACTTTCAAGAAATCGGCGCTGGCAAAGCTTGCGAAACTAGAGCCGTTGAGTTAGTTTACGGCACTTTCGAAAGCGCTTTCAAATTTCGGGATTATGTTTTAGAAAAATATACGCCAAAACAACTGCCACTGAAAAATTTTATTGAGCTACAGACGCAAGACGGAAATCCCGTTATCACTACTAAGCGTTTTCAATTATCATTGCTAAATCATCGTAACAGCATTTTGAAAGGGCAGTTCACTTTGTCGGCAGTTAATGACTTATTTAAACCACAATCACAAATTAATACAGAGGATACGGTTATCAACAAGCATGATTTTAATGTAGAGTTAAAGCAACTGCCAGCTGATGGAATTTGTCAATTAATCTTAGCAGCTAATCTTAAAACGCATGCAATTACGTCCCAACGAGCGTTCTTTTTGCCAAGGGGGAGTGTGACGTGCGAAGTAGCTTGCGATGTTTTAACAGTTAAGAATGGTAAAATCGCTTTTAAAGCGGATGCAACTTACTCGGATGGCGTTTTTTCGTTGCTGTATTTAGAGAAAGGAAAAGCATTTGAGTGGTTAATGCATCAACATCCACAACATTTGCCAAATGCTCACTGGAATCCGTTTTTAGGCGGGGTGGGGTTGCGTCCGGATGAACTTGATGAGCGGAGTTTTTTAACGGAGCAACGAACGGCAACTTTTGTTGAAATCCGCGATAATTTTAACAATCTCTGGACAGGCATTAAAATTGCTGTGGATGTTGCCGAATGCGCTGCGATAAGCGGAATTTGTTACGAAAATTACTTTGTTACGCTTCCGGGGTTGCCGATGTTGTGCCATTTTAGCAAAATTTACAATCAGACAAATACTTTTAAAAACTTCGGATTTCACGCTGAAAGTTTTCCTAGCGGTTCGCAAAATTTAGCCGAAAATAAGCTAATTTTTCAAGGGAAAAATCAGCTAGAGCGCTCGTTAAATCTAGGAATTGTTCAGCATTATGAACATCACGAAAGCCCGCTTGTAACTGTTTTAGCCAGCCGTGCTGAAGCCCTTTATGTGTACCGGAATCAAAGTGAAGCGAGCGGTAGCACGATTTTTAGTAGTAATGAATTTATTCAGCTGTATAAACATTACCAAGTTAAATTAGCCCCGAAAGCGGTTCACACAAATGCGCCGATGTTTATGGTATTGAGCAAGCATCAACTTGCTGAGGAAGCGTTTCGGGAGCTAGAAAAAATTACTTTCTAAGTGGCGATGCGCATAGCGCTTATGATTTTTCTAAAAAAGGCAAAATTCGTGATGGTTTTGTCGTTGTTGGCGATGTTCGTCGAATTAAAACGATTACATCGACACGGTGGCGCAAGTATGATTTGCTAACTAATTGAATCTTCCCAAAATGTATGGTATAATCAAAAGATGTGCATCATAAAAAAATCTAAGGAGGGGATGACAATGCGGAAAGATTATCTTGCTTGGGATGAGTATTTTATGTCAATTGCTGTGCTTTCTAGCATGCGGAGTAAAGATCCGCATACCCAAGTCGGGGCTTGTATTGTTGATAAGCTAAATCATATCGTTGGGGTTGGCTATAACGGTTTGCCGACTGGTTGCGACGATACAGCTTTTCCTTGGGAGCGTGATGGTGAATTTTTAGCAACAAAATATCCTTACGTCGTGCATGCTGAGCAAAATGCCATTTTAAATAGTAATATGTCGGTTCGGGGCGCGCGAATTTACGTATCGTTGTTTCCGTGTAACGAATGTGCAAAATATATTATCCAATCAGGAATTTCAGAAGTGATTTATATGCATAATAAATACGCTGATACCGACAAAATCAAAGCGTCAAAGAAAATGCTTGCGGCAACCGGTATTAGCTATCGTCAAGTTGAAGAAATTAGTTTAGACGTTTTAAGGAGGGCGAAATAATTATGAAAATAGTATTACTGATCACTGCATTAGTTTTGGTAGCAGATCAAGTTACCAAACAGTTAATAACCCGCACCATGGAAATTGGCGAATCAAGAGCTGTAATCAACAACTTCTTATACATTACTTATCATCGAAATAGTGGGGCTGCTTTTGGCATTTTACAAGGGCAAATGCTAATATTTTACATCATCACGGCAATTACGGTGATTGGCATTATCATTTGGTTAAGTAAAATTAATCTAAAAAAACAGCGATTACTAGCAATTGCTTTATCACTAATTCTCGGTGGGGCACTCGGAAATTTTATTGATCGCGTTGTGTATCAATCGGTGATTGATTTTGTTCATACTGTTTGGTGGGGCAATCATTTTCCAATCTTTAATATCGCGGATACTGCCTTAGTAAGCGGGGCAATTTTGATGTTGTTTTCCGAACTTAAACAAAGCAAAGATTTGTACTTTGAAACAAATAACAAGTAATGGAAAACCAAACTAACGAAAGGTCTTTAAAGCTATGACTAAAACAAAATTTATCGTCACACTAAAGCAACAAAATCTGCGAGTTGATGCCTTAATTAGCTTGCATTTAGCCGACATTAGCCGAACTCGTGCAACCGAGCTTGTCCGTGATGGCTTAGTACTAATTAATGGGCAAGTAAAAAAAGCTAAATACAAACCCCAAAGCGGCGATGAAATCGAAATTGCAATTCCCGAAGTAGCAACCCTAAAAATCGTTCCCCAAAATTTAAACTTGGAGATTATCTACGAAGATGCTCACGTTGCGGTGGTAAACAAACCATCAGGCATCGTAGTGCACCCCTCCTATGGACATCCGGATAAAACCTTAGTTAATGGCTTATTATACGCAATTAAAGATTTATCAGGAATTAACGGCTGGCGTCGCCCGGGCATTGTCCACCGAATTGACAAAGATACCTCGGGCTTGCTGATGGTTGCTAAAAACGACCAAGCCCACGAATCGCTATCAAAACAACTAAAAGCCAAACTGGTAAAACGGGAATACCTCGCTTTAGTTCACGGCGTGATTGACCACGATTTTGGGAAAATTGATGCCCCGATCGGGCGTAGCCCCAAAGAACGAACGCGCTATGATGTGGTAGCTAACGGTAAAGAATCGCTAACCGACTTTGAAGTGTGTCAACGATTTAACGAATATACCTTGTTAAAATGTCGTCTTAAAACGGGTAGAACCCACCAAATCCGCGTACATATGCGCTATATCGGCCACCCGCTTGTCGGCGATGCGCTGTATGGACCACGGAAAACGCATAAATCCGCTTTTGGGCAATTCTTACACGCAAAGCTCTTAGGTTTTAACCATCCCCAAACGGATGAATTTTTACAATTTACTAGCGATGTCCCAATCGAGTTTACCGAATTTTTGCAAGAATTAAAATAAGCATAGCTGGAGTTAACTAATAATGGAAGCAAACATTAAGAAAAATGCTGTAATTTTAACATTCTTGATGCTCATCAAAAAGCTTTTGAGTATCATCTACAAAATACCGTATCAAAATCTAACCGGCGATGCGGGTTTTTATGTTTTCCAACAAGTGTATTCATTTATTGCCCTTTTGATGATTTTAACCGGCTTTGCTTTGCCAACCGTAATTGGGAGCCTCTTGCAGGAGAATCATTATAGCGCTGGCATCAAAGATAAAATCAAACGCTCTATGTGGATTTTTTCCTTAATTTGCTTTACAACCTTTTTTCTCGGTAATCGGCAAATTGCCCTAATTATGGGCGACATCTTACTTGCTCCAGTTATTCGGATTGTTGGTATTCACTTTTTATTTTTACCAGCGATTGCGTATATGCGTGGCGTTTTACAGTCGCGCCTGCTTACCGTTAAAAAAATTGGCTACTCAATTGTTGTTGAACAAATTAGTCGCGTTCTCGTTGTGCTAGCGGTAATTTCAATATTTAGCACAACGAGTTACAACTATTACCAAATTGCCCAACTAGCGCTAACATTTTCCTTAATCTCGCCGATTATTACAATTATGCATCTCTATTTGATGAAACCTGTTGATGACGCCTTAAGTTTTTTACCTCTTAAACAAAAACCGCAATTTTTTCGTCGGACGATGTACTTACTGCTTAGCGCTGGCATCTTAGTCATCTACGGACTTATTGACAACTTCCTCGTCTTTAACATGCTCATTAGATCCCAAACACAAACAGACGCCATGATTTTAAAAGGAATCCTAGAACGCGGACTGCCATTTGTTCAAGCTGGAACATTTTTCGTAGCTAGTTTGGTAGGTCTTACCATGGCTCAATTTGAAAAAACCACCAATGACGAACAAAAAACCGCCTTTGCTACTGGTGTGTTTTACATTCTTGGCCTTGCAATTCCCGCCACCGTAGGCTTAATCACCGTGATGCCAAGCCTTAACCAAGCCTTATTTATGGATAATCTCGGTAACGTCACTTTACAAATTCGCATGCTCGAGATTATTCCTTACTCAATCATCGTCTTACTGACAGCAATCCTCTCAAAAAAAGCGCGCCAACCGTTAATCTTGGCCGCACTGCTGACGGGAACCTTAGTAAAACTAATAATTACGGCGCCTTTAGTTCGGCAGCTTGGCATTGATGGTGCAGCTATTAGCTCGGTTGTTGGCTTGTTGTTAATGTGTATCATCATGCTAATTGGCGCGAAATCGCTATTAACAACAAAAATATTCACAAATTTGTTAGGCATTAGCTTTTCAACCCTAGCGATGTGGCAAATCTTAAACCTCGCTTGGCCTACAACAAACCTTTTCAACGCTGACAATCGAAGTGGCGCCTTAACCTTCGCCGCGCTTAACATTCTCGTTGGAATTATTAGCTATGTTCTAATCCTTGCAACCTTAATCTGGACGATCAAAGCAATTAAAAGTATCCTCCTCTACATCTACAAAATCCGCAAAAAACGTCAAAAACAAGCCCAACAAAAACAAATCCAAAGGCAAAAAAAGCTTCGCCAACAACAAGAANANGCCCAACAAATCTATCGACAATCACTAATGCACAACCAAGCNCAACCAAACGAACCCAACCACGAACAAAAATTAGCTTCCCGCCAAGCTTTGCAATCACAATATGCATCATCAACGAAAAAACANCCAAAAACAAGGAGAAAAAAGGAGAAAAAAACCATGAGATTAGACAAATTCTTAAAAGTATCACGCATTATCAAACGCCGACAAACTGCCAAAGAAGTATCAGATGCCGGCAAAATCTCCGTAAATCAAAAAGTGGCAAAATCGAGCACTGTAGTTAACGTTGGCGATGAAATCGCCCTCCACTACGCAACCAGAACGCTAGTAGTTAAAGTTGCCCAAATTAAAGACTCGACTAAAAAAGAAGATGCCGATAATATGTATGAAATCGTGCGTGAAGAACAACCAAGCAAGAACTAGTTCTAAATTTGCCTGCCAAGCCATAGACTAAACCATACTCAAAATTCACAGCTTTTTAGAGTATTGGCAAAACATTGTAAGGAGGCAAATTTATGAACATTTATGAAAAAGAAGCTTTTGCAAGAGGGACTAACAATTTATTAAACCACCACCAAGTCAGCGTTAAAGATCGCAAACTAATGGAAATGACCGGAGTCAAAAAAATTAAAAGCTTTGATAGCGAACTATTTATCATTGAAACAACAATGGGAATGCTAACAGTATATGGCAAAGATCTAGAAATGAAAAACCTTGAGCTAGACAAAGGCGAACTATCGATTACCGGCTACATCGCTAACCACGAATACGAAAGCACTAGTTATGATGGCAGTGGCAAAGGGTTACTTGCAAAATTATTCAAATGAGCCTAAACGTGCAGTTTTATTTACTAATTCACACCATTTTATACGGGATTTTTTTGGGCATCTGCTTTGACACACTAGAAACTGTTAGCACTTTAATTAACAAAAAAATCTACCGAAGTGGCTTGCTTATCCTGCACTGGGTTGTGCAAATTCCCACAATCATCATCTTTTTTCACCGAGTCAACCACGGCGTTTTGCAAAGCTACCTGATCGTCTTTATATTTTTGGGTAGCTGGCTCTATTTTAAAACTTGCCGACAACAATACACAAAAAACCTCAAAACATTACTAAAAGTAGGCGACCAAACTCACAAAACTATAAAAAAAGTATTAAATATATTAATTTTTAAGCCAATAGTCTTTATTTTTGCGCGCATCTTTGATATAATGACTATACCTAAGAAATTCTTTAGGAAAAAAACGATCAAACAACAAGATCATGAGGAGTTTAAGCAAAGTGATGAAGCTCAATGTAATTAAAAATAAAAAAGCCTACTTGCGAAGACGGAAGCTGCGACGTTTCTTAACGCTAATTGCCATTATGACGATTTTTGCATATGCAACCCACCTTACTTATACAACTCGAATGAATCGATTAGAACAACTCCAAGCAGAACTTGAAATGTATAACGAGGAATACGAACAAGTAATGCTTCGGCAAGGATTTTACCTAAATCAAGTACTCAGGCTTGAAGATGAAGACTATATTGCAATGCTGGCTCGGCAACGATATTTTCGAACTTTAGAACATGAGTTGGTATTTAGAATTCTTGATGAATCAATTGATACATTAGATGCAACAGATGAGCACTACTAAAACTAGATTTGGAGGAACATTGTTTTTTATGGAAATTACAGCTGGTCAAAAATATATAGGTAAAGTTACAGGAATTAAGCCATTTGGCGCATTCGTTCAACTTGAGAATGGGAAATCAGGATTAGTGCACATTAGCGAATTATCAGATAAATTTGTTAATAGTGTTGAAGATGTAGTAGAACTTGGACAAGAAGTCGAGGTACGGGTTAAAGAAATTGCGGAAAATGGGAAATTAAACTTTTCAATGAAAATGGATGTTTTAAAAAGACCGACTAAACCTGCTAAAGATCTAAATAAAATGCTTGCTGATATGGAAAAAGATAGTAGCGAAAAATTTGCAATTTTAAACCGCGGAAATAAAGGTTCAAAACGTCGCGGGTAAAATCAGGCTGATAAGCATGCAAAAAACTCTAACAAAAATTTTGTTAGAGTTTTTTGGTACTGCTTGAGATTATTTGGCAATTAATTGCCCTTTTGTATATTTTGCTCTAATATGATGATTTTGTCCTAAATAGATGATTCGTTCGAGTCGCTCTGTAGTTGTTAGCGTCTTTGAGGTTTCTAAATCACTGTCATCAATTACAATGGCATCAAACTCATAACCCGGATCAAAGCTCCCAACTTTACCAAAGAAGCTCCCACCGCCTTGTGTTGCTAAATACAACGCTTCGTTAACTGTTAGTGGTTGATCAGCTTGGTTAATCATTTTATAGTGTAACTTTGACATTTGAATCGCATCGCTCATTGCTCTAAAAATTGATAAATGCACGCCACCGGCAACATCACTACCTAAACCAACATTAATGCCACGATTTAAAAATCTCCTGATTGGGGCAATTCCGGAAGCGAGATTCATATTTGATTGCGGGCAATGTGCTACAT
>JGI990J12352_1000076_pt1 | contig 21086 bp, 19 predicted proteins | sample Intmic4MA4BA4MSA_FD_12352 | JGI IMG/M metagenome (IMG submission 12352) | reverse complement strand
AGAAATGAGGAATAGGATCGAGTCTGCACATGCTTAAATTACTTTTTAACATATTCTTATTTTATTTTTCGGTTTTTGGTCTCACATCATTGATTAATGCACAAATATTGCTTATTACGCATTTTTATGAAAAATTTTCAAAAAACGGTGTCAATCAAAAATTAAAATGTCCTAAAATCCCATCAAAATTCGTAAGTAAATTTTGTGAAGTTGGCACGTTTCCATGGGTATTTGAAGTCAGGGATAAAAACCTTGGCTTCTTTTATATAGCTCAAGCAGTCCGAGAAATAATTCCTTGTTGCTATTATAAGCAATCAATGCCTGTATGGTGTGGCTTGCCACATCGTTTCTTGCTGCTGTATTAGAGAAAACCCGATTTTCGGGTTATTCTGGGGTTTTGTTCGGGGTTGTTTATTTCGGACAATTCCAACACTTCATCTTGTGTTAAGATTTTGATAATTCCGTTAGGGGTGTAAAAATCTGGTAAATTGCCACCCGAACTTACCAAAGTCGATACCCTCGATTAAAAGGTAACTTTTTTCAAAAAGTGTACAATTTCATTGAACATCCTGTTTTTCCTCCTTGCATTTACATTATAAATTCAAGTTTTACTAATCCAGTCATGATAATCGCTTAGTTCTGTTTTGTCGACATGTTTCGATGTTTCCTTGTTATTTTTTTAATTCAATTACTTCAGTCAGTTCCTTTATTATGAACTCCCATGACCAATTCACAAAACAAACACAATTCAATTTTGTTAAGTTTATTTATATTCACAACTCTATTTAGCATATTTTAGAAAATCACATTTTTATTTTCTGATTTACTTAATCCATTTTCCACATATCCATCTAAACATTATTAATTTATTTTGTAGTATTGTAACACATCTTCATTTCTACTGCAGTTTAAAACGCATCTTTTGTAGTAGATAAACTCTTAAAAAAAGATTAATTTATGCTATATAATCGCATGTAAAAAATTTAAAATTCCACTTCAAAAAATTCAGAATTTGAATTTTTAACTCACTTTTTGGATATTGTAATATTAAATTCAAAAAAGCTCTTAAACAAGCTTCTTAATGATGTTTTTAATTTTTATATAATTTGTCGTATTTCAAATCCAAATTTGAAATATAATTTTGCTGTTTCTTCCATTATTTCGTTTGCTAAATTATATCTTTCTTCGTCATTTTCATCAACTCCACATTTTGCAAGTATTCCGTCTTTCAGTTCTGATTCTAAACTGTCGTGCAATATTCCATATTGAATCCAATCTAAAATTTCACCTTTGGTTATTTCTTTTTTCATTATCTTATCACTCCGTATATTTTTACGTACAAATATTGGTAGATTTTAGTTATAACCTAATTTATGTAATGTGTAAATATTATTATGTAATTTTATTGGGAGTGAAAAAATGATTAGTTATGAACGATTATTTGAAACGATGAAAACAAAAAATATTTCAAGTTACAGGCTTTTTAAAAATGGTTTTTCTCAAACAACCTACTACAACATGAAAAAAGGATTAAGCGTTAGCACTAATACAATTGATTTACTCTGTAAGTTGCTAGATTGTGAAGTTAGTGACATCATGGAGTATTTACCTGATAATGATTAAATTTTAACTAGGTTGTTTATCTGTTAAGTTCAAAAAAAAGCCCTTAAACAGGAATTGTAACTAAAACACCATCTTGGTTACAATTAAATTCAACTATACCGTGCCAGGAAATACCGCAGTATCAATATCTATACCGATTAATATTTTAGTTTTCCACAAATTTCCTAGGTGGGGGTAGGAAATTTGTGGTCTGTGGGTCTTGGAAATGAGTTGAAAAATGTTTTATAATTTATGAAAAATGTTGCATTTTCAGGGTGCTTGTGGTATAATGATGTATCATGCAATTTTTGTGTGGACTTTATGTTAATTCAACTTTGAAAAGTAGCCCAAAATCAATTATTTTTGCTTATTTTTTGTCAGCGACCAAACGTATGTCATTGGCATATGGCTTATCCTTAGGACGTCTGTGTACCTGCGGTCATCGTTTCCTTGATTAAACGCAAAATGTCTCGATTTTAGTTATTTCCCTCAAAGTTGAATTAACATCAGACAAGAGGTGGTTAATGTGGCACAGGTTTCGATGGAAAAGATTGTTAATGTTGCGAAGACGAATGGTTTTGTGTATCAGGGGAGTGAGATTTACGGGGGACTTGCGAATACTTGGGATTATGGACCGCTCGGGTCACTTTTGAAGAATAATGTCAAGCAGGCGTGGATTCATCGTTTTGTGACGTTGCGTGCGGATAATGTTTTGATTGATTCAGCGATTTTGATGAACCCGAAGACATGGGTTGCATCTGGTCACGTTGGCGGTTTTAGTGACCCGTTGATGGATTGTAAGGTTTGTAAGACGCGTCATCGTGCCGACAAGTTGATTGAAGACCACGGTGACGATCTTGTTGCTGATGGTTGGACAAACGAGGAAATGGTTGCTTATATTAAGGAGTATAATATTGTTTGCCCTGACTGTGGGAAACAGGATTTTACTGATATTCGCCAGTTTGAGCTGATGTTTAAGACCCACATGGGTGTTGTCCAAGATGATACTGCTGTTGTTTATCTGCGACCTGAAACAGCACAGGGAATTTTTGTTAATTTTAAAAATGTGCAACGATCATCACGGAAAAAAGTACCATTTGGAATTGGTCAAGTTGGGAAGTCGTTTCGTAACGAAATTACACCAGGAAACTTTATTTTTAGGACGCGTGAATTTGAGCAGATGGAATTAGAATTCTTCTGTAAGCCAGGCGAGGATATGCAGTGGTACGAGTATTGGCAAGATTACTGTATGAAATTCTTAACTGACCTTGGCATGAAGTGGGATAATGTGCGGATGCGTGAGCACTCAGAAACGGAGTTAAGTCATTACAGTAAGGGAACTTCAGATATTGAATACAAATTCCCGTTTGGCTGGGGCGAGTTATGGGGAATTGCTAACCGAACTGATTACGATTTAAAAGCCCATGAAACGGCATCGGGTGTAAATATGGAGTATCATGACCCAGTAACAAACGAGAAATATGTGCCGTATTGTATTGAACCATCGGTTGGTCTTGATCGTTTGATGTTAGCATTATTTGTTGATGCGTTTGACGAAGAGCAACTAGAAGATGGTGATTTGCGTGAAGTTATGCGATTTCATCCGGCAATTGCTCCGTATAAAGTTGCCGTGATGCCGTTAATGAAAAAGATTAACGAAGGTGCATTAGAACTTTTTGACCAACTGTCACAAAAATTCTCAGTTGATTATGACGAGGCTGGCTCGATTGGAAAGAGATACCGTCGCCAAGATGCGATTGGGACGCCATTCTGTGTGACTTATGATTATGAGACGATTGAAGATGGAACGGTGACAGTACGTCATCGAGATGATATGACTCAGGAACGAGTGGCGATTAGTGATTTGGAACAGTATATTGCTGAACGTATCAAATTATAAATTTGTCTGGGTTTCAAAATGTCGACAAAACACCGAAAACATAAAAATGACGATAAAATACCAAGAAAGGGGTACTAACGATGGACAGAAGACAATTAGCTGATGATGTCAAGACCAGGGTTAGTGTCGTTGAGGTAGTCGGGCGCTATGTACAGTTATCAAAAAAAGGCAACAATCATACTGGACTTTGTCCGTTTCATAGTGAAAATACACCGTCGTTTATCGTTTCCGAGGATAAGGGGATTTACAAATGTTTCGGTTGTGGCGAGGGCGGTGATGCGATTGCGTTCTTGTCGAAGATGGAAAGTATTTCTTATGGTGAGGCAACGGTTCGACTGGCTGAGACAGCGAACATCGACCCAAAGGTATTAGGAATCATCCGTCGCAACAATGAGCGGAATAATTTTGATCAGGAATTTACTGTTTTGAAATTTGTGCAAGGCTTTTACCAGTATTATCTGCTCCACGCTGAAGAGGGCAAGTTGGCTTTAGAATATCTCAATAGTCGTGGTATTACTAAAACGATAATCGAACATTTTGGGATTGGTTTGGCGCCAAAAGATGGTCAGTTGTTAATTAAAGCCCTAGAGCAAAATTCGCATTCGTTAGAAGTTGCGAAACGGGCAGGAATTATCGGTCAAAACGATAATGGTGATTATTACTCACAGTTTCGTGGACGGATTATGTTTACCGTCAAGAATGAACAAGGAAATGTTTTAGGATTTAGCGGTCGGACGTATTTACCTGATGATAATGAACAAGCTAAATACGTGAATTCACCAGAGTCGCGCGTGTTTCAAAAGTCGCAAATCGTATATAACTTGCACGAGGCCAGAAAGATGGCTCGGACTTCGGGACGCTTATTATTATTCGAGGGTTTTCTTGATGTCATCGCTGCCCATAATGCTGGTTTCCACGCATCCGTTGCGACAATGGGAACGGCGTTCACGCTTAACCATGCCAAAACGATTAGTCGTCATGCGAAAGAGGTTGTACTGGTTTTTGATGGTGATAAGGCTGGAATGGCCGCCACCGCGAAAGCAATTCCGATTTTGTTTGCAGCGGGATTACAGGTTAAAGTGACTCTGATTCCCAACGGGATGGATCCTGATGATTATGTCAAAAAAAATGGTCCAAAAAAGTTTGTGGAAACAGTTGATGGTGCGATTGGTGCCCTAGATTTTATTTATGAGTATGCGAAGCAGGGGTTGAATTTGGAAACGACCGACGGCGAAGCCCTATATGAACGACGGTTGGAAGAACTAGGCAAGCAATACGGGGTTGGGACGAATTTGCTTTGGAAGTTCCGTAATAGTAAAAAACAGCGTTCTAGTAATGGCAATAATTATCAGAACAAACAGACGGTTGCTGGTGAAAAATTGCCGAGCATCCCTGGTGAAGTGAAAGCCGAGAAAGAGCTGATTTATTATATGATGCTTGATCGACAGGTCTTTAACTTGGTATTAGCCCAAATCGGGACGGCGTTTAATATCGACACTCATCGGAAAATTGCTCAGGCGATTGAAGCACATTATGTGCAACATGGGAAGTTAGAGTTAGGGGCGTTCTTAAGAGAATTAGATGATAATTTGATGAAAGTCACCCACGATTTGGTGATGGAATTGAAAAAATTACCGAAAAATTGGTCGCCAAAGATGATTAAGGATTTAACAAATCGGGTTGAACAGGGGGCAGTTAATTTAGCGCGAGCAGGGCTGAAAGAAATGTTTTATCAAGCAAGTTATGAACAACAATTATCGATGATGAAAGATTTGACCGCAGTGCAGTTAACTACTAATTCCGTATTAAAATCACATTATTAGAGCATGATTTTACCACTCTACGTTGTCGACTTGTCCTAGTGTACGTTTCTAGGTATGTGGCAACATCTCCTAGTATAATGACAAAATCATGCGCGAATAAACTGCAATTTTAAAATGGGATTAGTACAAAAGGAGCGATATGGATGAATAAGGAAATGGAATTAGAGTTAGACTTGGATCCAGCAGTGGAATTAGAGACGAAGATGATGCAAATTCAGGATGAATTGCTAAAGATTGGTCGTGAGCGAAGTTTTTTAACTCATGATGAAATTAATGCGAGTTATCAGGAGTTTAATCTTGATAAGGACATGATGGACACGATTTTGGATCTGTTCGATTCGGAAGGGATTAATGTTGTTGAAAAAGCGACGAAACCAGCTTCAGTTACTGATGTCCTACTTGATGATTTGGAAGATATTGAAGATGATCTCGATCTAAGCGATATTGAAAAAGTTGTTCAGGAAGTGGATGTTGTGATGACCGCCGATATGCTCGAAGAATTTCCTGATATCAAGGCGGAAATGGCAGAAGTGGGAGCACCACCGAAACTACCAGAACAAACTTTCGAGTTAAGTTCTAATTTTAAAATGAATGACCCAGTGCGTATGTATCTGAAAGAAATTGGGCGTGTTGAATTACTTTCGTTTAAAGAGGAAATTGAACTATCAAAACGTGCTGAACAAGCTGATGTGTTACAGGAAATCAATGTTGAACGGGTAGAATTTGATGGTCAAATTAGTGCAGAGCTCGCTGAACGTATCAAGTATCTAATCACCGAAAAAGGTGAGTCGACTGCTGGTGGTAACGAAATGTTAATCGGTGTTCTTGAAATGGCTGAAGAAGATGTAAAAAAAGCTCTCGCGTTTGGTGAAATTGCGAAAAAGAAACTCGTTGAAGCAAATTTGCGTCTTGTTGTTTCGATTGCTAAGCGTCACGTTGGGCGTGGTTTGATGTTCCTTGATTTAATCCAAGAAGGAAATATGGGCTTAATGCGTGCGGTTGAGAAGTTTGACTACCGGAAAGGTTTCAAATTCTCAACCTATGCAACGTGGTGGATTCGTCAGGCGATTACTCGTGCGATTGCTGACCAAGCTCGTACTATCAGAATTCCTGTCCATATGGTCGAAACAATTAATAAATTAATTCGTGTTCATCGTCAGTTAATTCAAGATTTAGGGCGTGAGCCAACACCAGAAGAAATGTCGCAAACTCTCGATATACCGCCAGAAAAAGTCCGCGAAATCATGAAAGCAGCGCAGGAGCCAGTTTCTTTAGAGGCACCAGTTGGTGAAGAAGATGATTCGCATCTAGGTGATTTCATTCCTGATGCAGAAGCGATGAGTCCATCGTCATTTGCATCAAATTCGATGTTGAAGTACGAACTTGAAGAGGTTTTAAATACTTTAACAGAACGTGAGAAAAAAGTATTACAAATGCGTTTTGGTTTAACTGACGGTCTTACCAAAACACTTGAAGAAGTCGGTCGTGAATTTGGTGTAACCCGTGAGCGGATTCGTCAGATTGAAGCAAAGGCTCTCCGTAAATTACGACATCCGTCAAGAAGTCGGAAGTTAAAAGATTTTATGGAAGAGGAATAGGTCGATGGCTGGAATGAAGAAATTATCAAAACGATTGAGTGCGTGTTTAGGCGCACTTTCTTCACTTTCAAGTATCGCTGATATCGGGACGGATCATGCGTATTTACCTTGTTTTGGGATTAGTAATGGTATTATCGAACGAGCGATTGCGATTGATGTCGTTGATGGTCCTTTGCGACAAGCCCAAGCAACGATTGCTGATTATGGACTTGTGGAAAAAATTGAATTGCGTAAAGGTTCTGGTTTGCAACCGCTCGCCGAGGGTGAAGTCGACGGTGTTAGTATTGCTGGTATGGGTGGAAAACTGATTGCTCAACTATTGCTCGACAGTCTACCTGTGGCAAAGTCTATGAAGCGACTAGTCTTTCAACCCCAAGCAGGGGAAGCGACATTAAGGCGTACTTTGCTCGAAAATAATTTTGCCATTGTCGATGAACAGCTACTTGAAGAGGATGGTCTGATTTACATGATCATCATTGCTGAACCTAGGTCAAATGGCGTGGAGTTTACCGAACTGGACGTTGAATTCGGATCGACTCTACGAAGAGATGCTACGAATCAACTTTTTCGCCAAAAATGGCAACATGAGCTAAATAAAATCGACGAAGCTCTGCAACGGATTCCTGCTGATAATCCGCGCCGTACAGAATTTGAACAACGACAAAAGCTAATAAAAGGGGTGTTGTAGTATGCTGAAAATTCATGAGATAACTGACTTACTAGAATCAAGATTTCCACTTGAATATGCTTATGAATGGGACAATGTTGGGTTACAAATCGGCGACAAAACAAAAATAATCCAGCGCGTCATGGTAGCTTTAGAGGCAACAACCCCAGTAATTGATGAAGCGATCCGACAAGATGTTGATCTAATTATTACTCATCATCCATTCATTTTTACGGGATTAATGGAAATCAACTTTGCGACACCGAAAGGCAAGAATATCGAAAAGTTGATTAAAAATGACATCGCGCTATATGCAATGCATACAAATTATGATATTGTTGCTGGCGGAATGAATGATGCTTTGTCGGACATTTTAAGAATTTACAACTGCGATCCGTTGTGTGAAGATGGTTTTGGACGAGTTGGGGATTTAGAAAATCCAGTTGATCTGGAAGAATTTTCTTGTTTTGTTAAAGCGGCATTTAAGTTAGACAAAGTTAGTGTTGTTCAAGGGAATAAAAGCCTATTAAAACGAGTAGCAGTTGTTGGTGGAGCTGGTGGTGACTATATTCATGATGCGAAAGCTGCTGCTGCTGACATTTTAGTAACTGGTGATATTAAATATCACACTGCGATTGATGCACAGGAAATTGGGCTGAACCTCATTGATATCGGTCACTACGCCGAAGTAATCATGGAAGCTAAAGTGATGGAATTGTTGCAAGAAAAATTTGGCAACCAACTGAATGTTATGGTACCAACGGTTACAAAAAATCCAATTAAATAAAATAAAAAATGCGAAAAAACTTAAATCGCATTTTTTAGTACATTTAGGCCATTATCTGCATATACTAGAACGTAAAACTTTACTAGTAGGGGGAATCATTTATGTCAGTTTCAAATGAAGTGCGACCAGTTGTAATGTCGCCGTATAACCATCATCATGGTCATCACCACCATCACGGCCATCATCATCACGGTAATCACCACCATGGTCACCACCATCACGGCCATCATCACCACGGTAATCACCATCATGGTCATCTTCACTGGTCACACATGCCTCATCCATTTGTAGCGTTTGCCGCGACACCACATCATGGGAACACGCATCACCACCATGGTCACCATAATCATCATGGTCATCACGGTCATTGGCATTTACCACATCATGCGCCTCATCCGCATCCACATCATGTGCCTCATCCACATCATATGCCTCATCCGCGTCCACATCATGCGCCTGTACCATATCATCGTGATTCGGTATCAGCTGCAACGATTTCAACGGTTGTTGATCCAACGAATTACTAATCGGTTTTTAAAACACGCTTCGTATTCGCGAAGTGCCATTTGCAGTGGTCTTTTAACAAGTTGACCCCGTATTTAGTAACAATTTCCATGGCGCAGCTGTCCACTTGGGCACTTGCGCCTTTTAATATGTCCATTTCCAATCGCTCCGACAAGGCGTCCAGATATTCAACAAATGCTGCCCGCGCCAAAATCGAAGCTGCCGCCACCGCAATATGAACCGACTCGCCTTTCTTAACAAAATGCAAATTTCGTTCTAGTATTTCTGGTCGTTTTGGTAAATTTTGTAAATACTTAAAATACAAGTTGCGGTTTGCAAACTCATCGATAATAATGTAGTCCGGGTAGGTCGGTAAATTCTGCACCAACTCAGAAAGTGCACGATTATGCAAAAATGACTTAATCCCGTGGGCGTTAATCTTCGCATCAACCATCGCGTTGTATTTTTTATTTTCCAGTACGACCAGCGTGTACGGAATCATCTGTTTAATTTGCTTCGCAATTGCCGATATCCTGTTGTCTGTCATACTTTTTGAATCTTTGACCCCGATTTCAATTAACCGGGGAATTAGTTCGGCACTGACGTATGTGGAAGCGACTACGAGCGGGGCGAGATAATCGCCCACGCCAACTTCGTCGCTTCCGACCGCACTTAATGTTTTGATATTTTCAGGTAAATTCATAATAAAAGACCTCTCAATGTTTTAATAAACTACCAAACTGGCAGTGGCTTCTAACAATTCGTGGTTTCACTCATTAGGAAGCTGTTCCAAGTGTGACCTGACAAATTCGATTTCATCCAATTTGGGTCGTGCTTTGATTATACCATGATTACTTCAATCTGTCATTGGTTATAGACGATTTCCGCTTGCTTTAATGTACCATATTGGTGTTTAATTTATCATTGAAAACTTTTTTATTGTAATGGGAGGAAAAAATACAAAATCGAAGTTTAATACCAAAACGTCCCTTGAAGAGAATGACGATCTTAGGGAGGGGACTGGTCGGCACAATCTTTTTCGTCTTTAATCGCATTGGCGTAAGTGCTTGAACGTGATTTGCCATATGCCACGACTGATGGTATTATTTTTCATAAATGGATCTATGATAACAAGTAGTCAAAAGCATATAACCGATATCCTTTTTTCAGAAAAGAAAAACTGCTACACCAAAATTTTGGTATAACAGCCCTTATACTGTTTCTAATTCATTTTTAGATGTGTTGATTTGCGTTATATTTTTGCCACTTCCGCGAATGCCACCTGAAGAACGATATTGCAATTAAATATTTATTATCTAATTCAAACTATGTTCTGTCCGAATTGTCAGAAAATGTCTTCTCATTATCTTTTTTTTGAGTTATAATTCAATGTTGACATAATCCCTGCAACAATTAAAGGAATTGCATTATGTTCACTATTTACAACTAGAATATAAATTAAACCACCATGGAAAAATAATAATGATAAAAGAAGATTTAAAAGACTAACAGCGGAAATTTTTATGTCCTTTGAACCTGTTTTAGTTAAACTATCCATTCTCACTTCTCTTAAAATTGTATAAGGTTTATAAATTGCCAATAGAATCCCAAATATAAGTAAAATATTACCGATTATACCAAAATCAAATAAAAGCCCCTTGTAAAATAATATCACCATCATTGCAGAAAAAGCTAGATAATGAGTTAATACTACCGTTCTAATAATGTTTATTTCATTCTTTTTGTGGATAAACATGCATATAACTCCTTCAAAAATTTATTAGCAAGCATTACCTAAATTGATTTACAACTCCATTAGCATTAGCAGCCGCACCAGCCACATTTCCTGCTTTAGCTACAGCAGTAGCGGTTTCCCTAGTTTAATAGCAGACATTCCAAATTTAACAGTAGTAATCACTAACATTTATTTGTAATCTTTACAGTTAAATCAAAATGAGGAACAGCTTTGTTTAACTTTCTTGCTTTATTTCATATCTCTCTATACCGTATAATGCAAAATATATTACAAGGAATATTATGAATAGGTAATTGCTTATTCTTGAAAATCCTAATACAAAAGGTACATATATAAGTGGTATCCATAAAATTATTGTTGAAATTCGTGAAATAATTTTCGTTATATAATATGCGACCAACCATTTTTTTAGAAATTTTGGTATAGTCGTTGTGAGTAATGGAATCCAAAATAAGTAACTCCCAGCATGAAAAAATATTGCGCTAAAGATACTAAACATAATCAAGGCTAGCACACACAGTGTAGAATAAATATTTAAACGTTTGTACTTAGCTTCGTAAAATAAGAAAGCGGTAGCTAACGCTATTGAAAAAATACAAAGTATATATGCCCATCTATATGTTAATAAAATCATGTTATTTGGAAGGAATGGGAAAAATACCGCTTCTTCATGAATATCCATCCCCAAAAGGCTATTATTAGCAACATAATCTGCCAACCCAAGAGTGATTGTTAAATAGTGATATGCCGAGTTTCTATTCAAATTTTCAAAATTATCTGTTGACCTATGGTAATGTTCTGAACCCTCTATAATCGCCATGTTGATGCCACTCCAACCATATTCTCGAAAGAAAGAGAAGTCAGTGTAGGTGTTTAGCGAGTTATAAACTGCTAAACCAATAGAGAAACCTATTGGTCTTGAAACTGCTCGTTGGTATAGATTTAGTAAAGAATATGCGTGTGATGATGTTTCAAAAACAATTATTCCCCCCCGATTTCCTTGAGCTTCCATATTTATAATCATATCTATGTTATCACGCAATTCTGGGTGTTCATGAATAAAAGCTAATGCACCAATGGCACCAAATTCTTCGCCATCGGTTAATAAAAAATAGATGTTATTTTTTAAATATTGATTGCCAGCTTGACTTCTCATTGCTTCTAAAATTGCTGTAACAGGAGCCATTGCATCGCCTGCTCCTGGAGAGCCTGGAAAACTATCATAATGTGTAACGAACATAATTGTTCGCTCGGCATTAGGATTTTCTAATCTCACAAATATATTATGCAAAAGAAATTCATCAGGCAAATTTAAAAATCTCTGGTGAATTGAGCGTGAACGAGCAAGCCCAAGTCGCATTCTTGCATCAATAGCATCATCTCGTGTGACTGATACAGTTTGAATAGTTGGAGTTAATCCTATGTCATAAATTTCTTGAACCAACATTTCTCTAACATCTTCTAATCTTTGTGTACCAACAACTCGTTCAAACGCCATTCTTTCAAGATTGTACATCATTCTATTAAAATGTGCAGATGATTCATCTGCTCTTGGTGGTTGAAGTTGAAGTACACCTAAAACACTCCCGACTATTAACGGGAAAAAGATATAAATTTTTAATAGTAATTTAGCATCAAAATTTTTTAGCATAATTATGTTCTATCCTTTTGGGAAGTGTCTAAATCGCTTAAACATTGTAGGTTTAATATTAGTTGTTTTATCTTTAGTGTGTCGAGAATCCTTAATAGTTACAACTTTTTACAATTTTTATTGTACACTTGCCCAAACTGATCTCTTGCTATAAATTTATAATCAACTAAATATCGTCTAATTATTGCATAATCATCGTAATATTTCTTTATGATGTTATTTATTTCTTGTTCAGTATAACTTTTATTTTCTTCAAATAAATTATGAAAAAAAGAAAAAATTTCTAACTTTACGGTCTGTTTTTTAGGTATCATAATCAATTTGTCATCTTTAAAATATTTATGTATATTATTTTCCATGTGACGAAATCTCCTTATCAGTTATATTCAAATCTTTTGTTGTAAGTTTTAAGAATTATACCATGAAATTAAAATTTTGAGTAGAAATTTTTTTGCTAACTACTCATTTTTATTAGTTTCTGTTTTAGATGATGAGGGATTGATATATTCCGAACTGTCTTTTATCACTTTCCATAATACTCAGTAATGTAAATGTGAATCGTGCATATGAATGAGTAAAGTTAAATACAGGAAATAGGCGGAGTAGATAGTGTTAGTTACAATAGAACTACTGACGTATCTAAAAGAAAATGGAAAGATGTGACAACAGTGGTAGACCGAGTTATCTACAGGCAATACATTAGGTATTAAGCCCAATCTATGAGAAGCAGTTTAGTGAATACAGTTATGGGTTCAGACCGTTAAGAAATTGTGTTCAAGAATCCGTGTGATTATTTGGAAGCAATGGAAAACTTTAAGGAAAAGGATTAAATCGTTGATAAAAATCGTTGAATTGTGGTATAATTAAAAGCACGTTCCGACCTGTACGAGGCATAAGCCGAAGTAGAAGTTGTAGAACGCACTTGGGTACAGTTTCTTTGCGAAGAATGAGTAATTAAAAGCGACTGTCTTTAGTAATACTAATTCCACTCTAAAAATCAATTATTTTGCACATACTCTTCGCCAGCTCCTGTGGTCAATGGTTTCCTTGATTAGACGCAAAATCTCTCGATTTTTATTGACTGTTTTCAAAATAGAATTAGTAAAAATATCAAACAATTAAAGATAATTATATCTTTTTTCAGGGGTAAAAAAATATGAATGTAGAACAAATTTTAGAGTTTAACAAGGTCAAAGCGTCCCTAAATTCGCATTGTCAGACGGAAATGGGGCAAACCCTCGTCGATGCTATGCATGTTTTAACATTAGAAAAACAAATTTTGTATCGATTGTTAGAATCGGCTGAAGCCTTGATGATCATTCGCAATGTTGATGTGGCACCGCTTGGCGGGGCGATGGACGTCTCTGAGCAGATTAAGCGGTCAGAAATCGGGTCAATCCTCGCAGCGACTGACATTTTGGCAATTAAGAACCTGCTTTATGTGGTCACTAATCTGGGTAATTTCAAGGTGCGACTAGTTGATGCTAATCTCCAGACACCATTATTTGACAAGCAATTGGAACAGACAGCACCTTTGCGACCGTTACAAGATGCGATAAATGCTTGTATTGATGAAACAGGGTCAGTGCTTGATTCGGCTTCACCAGAATTACGCACCATTCGCCGAAGTTTACAGTCAGCGCATGGGACGATTCGCGAGCGAATTAATAGTATTATGAATGCTCGCAAAGACCAGTTAACAGAAGCTTTAGTAACGTTACGAAACGGTCGCTTTACGTTACCCATTAAAGCCGAATATAAAAATTCATTTAAAGGAACAATTCACGACCAGTCATCAAGTGGGCATACTACTTATATCGAACCGAGTGAAATCGTGGAAATGTCGAACAAGTATCAGGCGTTACAAGTTGAAGAAAAAGCGGAAATTGAACGGATTTTAACGGTATTAACCAACAAAATTGCTGAGCATATTACGGAACTCTTTGTTAATCTCGATGTCATCAAGCAACTCGATTTTATGTTCGCGAAAGGTCGTTATGCGTACGAATTGAAAGCAGTAATGCCGCGTATTTCAGGACAATTAAAACTAGTCAAAGCTCGTCATCCACTGATTGATTCAGCGACAGTTGTTGCGAATGATATTGCTCTTGACGATGATGTGAAAGCAATGGTCATCACTGGTCCAAATACTGGTGGAAAGACGGTTATTTTAAAGACTATCGGACTATTCTCGTTGATGATGCAAAGTGGTTTGTTGATACCAGCGCATGAATCGAGCGAAATGGTGATTTTTGATCAGATTTTTGCAGATATCGGTGATGAGCAGTCGATTGAGCAAAGTTTATCGACGTTTTCATCACATATGACCAATATCGTGGAGATCATCGGTAAGATGACGGAAAATAGCTTAGTATTATTCGACGAGCTTGGCGCGGGAACCGACCCGAAAGAGGGAGCATCGCTTGCGATAGCGATCCTTGATTACGTGAAATCAAGGGCAAAACTATCGGTTGCAACGTCGCATTATTCGGAGTTGAAGGCCTACGCTTACGATGCTGTTGATGTCGTGAATGCCTCGGTGGAATTCAACGTTGAAACTTTGTCGCCAACTTATCGCTTGTTACTGGGAATCCCAGGTCGTTCAAATGCCTTTGAAATCTCGAAGAAACTTGGATTACTAGCACCGATATTAGAAGCTGCGCAAGTTGAAAATGCTGCCAATCTTACAGAGGTTAGTGAATTAATTCGTAAGATTGAAGATAAAGGTTTAGAACTCGACCAGTTATTACAGACGACTGAGATCGAGAATAAAAGTGTTCTCGCACTCAAGAAAGACTACGAGTTGAAACTGGCGAAATTTGAGCAGCAAAAAGAAAAAGAAATCGAAAAAGTCCGTCTTGAGGGAAAAGCGGCGGTAGCCGAAGCCCGTATTACTGCGGAGGTCATCGTCAAAGAGTTAAGAGAAATGAAAAAAAATGCTGATGTTAAAGATCATGAACTGACGAAGCGTTTGGGAATTTTGAATGAGCAGGAAATGCGTCATCGGGAAAAATTTAAGAAGACAGCACAAAACGCAAAGCCATTGGCAGTTGGTGATGATGTCATGGTGCTATCATTGGCGCGTCAAGGGGAGCTTGTAAAGTTGAATAAAAATGGTGAATGGACGGTACAAATGGGGGTTATGACGGTGAATATTCAGCCAGATGATTTGCAGTTTATTCCACCGCAAGGAAAACCGAAATCGAAACGCAATGTGCGTGGTGGTAGTATGTCGGTGAAAGGGAATAGTAGTGCGACTGGGAAACTGGATTTGCGCGGCGCTCGTTACGAAGAGGCGATGCTGATGCTCGATACGTATTTTGATCAAGTGATGCTTGCTAATTACGAAATCGTCACGATTATTCATGGTCATGGTACTGGGGCAATTCGTAATGGTGTTCAAAAATATCTGCGTGGTAAGTCTTTTGTTGACGATTTTCGTTTTGGTGGTGAAGCCGAGGGTGGGATGGGTGCAACGATTGTGACGTTGAAGTAAAGTAAGTCGTTTTGGTATAGAAAGTTTTCCCGACGAAAAAATTTTCCACTCACTGCGTTGAAAATTGACATGGATGCACGTTAAACGGATTTCAATGGAGGTATATATAATGAATTTTGTTAAAAGAGCATTAATTACCATCAAACGAACACCAATTAAGGCATTGATTTTATTTTTAGTGTTTTTCTTACTTGGCTCAGTAACAATTGGCGCTGTCGTTGTGCGCGAAGCGGTATTTACAACAGAAACAAATTTGCGCAGTAATATGATTCCTGTAGTTTCGATTGAGCAAGGTAGGGCACTAATGAGTCAAGCCGACCATGCATATTTAATAACGCCAGAACATCTTTACGAAATTGCCAACTTACCGTACGTTGATTATTTTGACTATATTTTAGCAGAACAGGTATATTCTGATAGTATTAAGATGTGGCATCCCACGAGTTATGACGATGATTGGCATTGGTGGATTGTGGAAGGAACTTCAAATCCCGACTTTCTCGCAAAACGCCTTGAAAGATTAACGATAACCAGTGGCACAACTTTTACCGAAGAACAATTACGAGACGGTGCTCCTGTAGCAGTTGTTTCAACACTTTGGGCGCAGCATAATAATTTAACGATTGGTGATACTTTTGAATTGAGTACTAAAGTTATTGATGCTGGTTTCAGGGGTACAAGGGAAGTTTTGGCGTATCAAACATTTGAGATCGAGATTATCGGTTTATTTGAAATTGTGATGCCAGAACATTTTTACCTCCCACAACACGAATGGGGATTTGCAGAGGAGGATGCATTGTGGTTATTAAACCGTATTCATCTGCCGAATACGACCGTGCGAAATATTATTCATGCTGGGCAATTATTGAATGCTGAAGTTTTTGAATATGAAGTAGACTTTAATTATTGGTTTGCGTTAGGTCCGATTATCTATACCCTCCATGACCCGCTTTATTTTGAAACTTTTAGTGCAGCGGTTGAACCAATTTTACATGGATTCTACGAACCATATGCGTATTCAAATCGTTTTGAAACGGTTGCAGCGACAATGGTAAATATTTTAGAGATTGCTGATGCGATTTTGTTTAGTACAATTATCACTGCGATTATCGTTGTTGGTTTGGTTACACTATTATTTTTATATGACCGCCGTAAGGAAATTGGTATTTATCTGGCACTTGGCGAAAAGAAAGTTACTATTATTGGTCAAATTTTAGTGGAAATTTGGTTCATATCAATTGTTGCTTTATGTATTTCAATTTTTTCTGGAAATCTAGTCGCCAACCAAATGTCACAGAGTATGTTACGAAATGAATTATCACATCTATCATTAGATGGTCGTGAAAGTTGGGATCGTGATTCTTTTGAACGACTGGGGTTTGGTCAACCGTTAAGCGGTGATGAAATGATTGAACTATTTGAAGTTTCATTAGATATTCAAACTACAGCAATTTTTGTTGTTGTAGGGTTCGCAATCATTACAATTTCGGTAGCTTTACCAGCGATATATGTCATGCGATTAAAGCCGAAAAAAGTTTTACTAGAAAAATAGCCCATTTGAAGTAATTTGTTTTAATATAGGAATTATGTTAAAATAAAAGTTGTCTCAAAAAGAGCTTTTTGGGTGAAAAAAGACAACTTTTACTAAAATAACTGATAATTTGGTTCAGAACGGTCGAAACAAAAGAAAAAGGAATGGTTTAGATGTGTCAAAATAAGAAAACTTTTTATATTACAACACCGATCTATTATCCGAGTGGACGGTTTCATATTGGGACGGCTTATACGACGGTAGCGGCTGATGCGATGGCACGTTATAAGCGGGCGCGTGGTTTTGATGTGCGATTTTTAGCAGGTATGGATGAGCATGGGCAGAAGATTGAGGAGAAAGCACAGGAAGCAGGAGTGCACCCAAAGGCTTATGTTGACAAGATGGCGGCGGCGGCGAAGACGTTATGGGCAGCGATGGATATCACTTATGATGACTTCATTCAGACGACCGAAGAGCGACATCGTACTTTAATGGCACAGATTTTTGCTAAATTTGTAGAGAATGGTGATATTTATAAAGGTGAATATGAAGGTTGGTATTGTACACCGTGTGAGACACGTTATACCGAGACGCAATTATTCGACGGGATGTGTCCAGATTGTAATCGTGAAGTTAAGAAAGTCAAGGAAGAATCGTATTTCTTCAACATGAAAAAGTATGCTGATCGTTTGATTCAATACTACAATGACCATCTAGATTTTATTTTACCAACGTTTCGTAAAAATGAGATGCTTAAGAATTTCTTAGAACCAGGTCTTGAAGATTTATCAGTTTCACGCATGACGTTCGATTGGGGTGTTAAAGTTCCGAATGACCCTAAGCATGTGATCTATGTTTGGGTTGACGCTTTGACGAACTATATTACCGCTTTGGGATACGGTTCTGATAACGAAGAATTATTTAACAAATATTGGCCAGCTGATTTGCAGGTTGTTGGAAAAGATATCGTTCGTTTCCACACGATTTACTGGCCGATATTCCTGATGGCATTAGATTTACCGTTGCCAAAGACGGTTTTTGCCCATGGATTTATTATGATGAAAGACGGTAAAATGTCGAAGTCGAAAGGTAATGTGATTTATCCAGAAATGTTGATTGAGCGTTATGGTCTTGATGCGTTGCGATATTATTTATTGCGTGAATTACCATTTGGGCAAGACGGTGTGTTCTCACCAGAAGATTTCGTTATGCGTGTGAATGTTGATTTAGCAAATGACCTCGGGAACTTGTTGAACCGCACGGTGTCGATGGTTAATAAGTATTTTGATGGTGAAATTCCAGCGTACAATGGTCATGTTACAGAATTCGATCGTGTTTTAGTCGATTTTATTAAAATAACGGTCGATAATGTCGAGGTGAACTTCGAAAAGATGCAGTTTAGTAAGATTCTGGAAGATATTTGGTCATTGGTTTCTCGTACTAACAAATACATTGATGAGACGGCGCCATGGGTACTGGTTAAAGATGAAACTGGTCATGATAAGCTTGCTTCGGTAATGCGTCATCTTGTGGAAAGTCTACGACAAATTGCAATTTTAATTGAGGCTTTTATGCCACGAACAACAAAAGCAATTTTTGTACAACTGGGAATTTTTGATGAATCTGCCCAGCGTTGGGAAAGTTTAAACCAGTATGATCGGTTGGCAGAAAGGGTTAAGGTGGTCGCTCAAGGAGAACCGATTTTCCCGCGGCTTGAGGTGGATGTAGAGGTTCAGTATATCAAGGAAGAAATGAATGGGTCGGTGAAGTCGGATTCGTCAGTTGAAGAGATTCCAGAAGTCGAGGATGTGCCAGAAATTACCTTTGATGATTTCATGAAAATTGAAATGAAGGTTGGTCAAATTAAAGAATGTAAGCAACATCCGAAAGCTGACCGTTTGCTTGTGTCGCAAATTGACCTTGGAACAGAAACGCGGCAGATTGTCTCGGGGATTGCGGAACATTATATGCCAGAGCAACTAATCGGGAAAAAGGTTATTGTTGTGACGAATTTGAAGTCTGTTAAATTGCGCGGTGAATTGTCAGAAGGGATGGTACTAGCGGCATCGAGTGATGGCTTGTTACAGTTACCAGAAGTTAGCGATGAGATGCTAGTTGGAGCAGTAGTTAAATAATGAAATCCATTAATACGGGCAATTTTTGTGAAGAAAACTAAGCGATAGTGTCCGTTTTGATATTAGAACATCAATTTTTTGTTGATTTTCGACCGATTTGCATCAAATTTTGTAAAAAAATGCGATTTTTTGATGTTTTAGCTTGATGATAATTGTTGATTTATCACTTAAATTTGTGCTATAAATATCTGGACATCTATGAAATGGGGTCATTAAATGAAAATCCTAACAATTTTAGTAAATAATTATCAAAACGAACTGTTGGAAATTGATAAAGAGCTAAAGAAGATAATTTGATTTATACGTTTGCGTTTGATGTTAAAACTTGCGTGCTGTACCATTGTCTTATGGTAATCAATCCACGAATAAATTAAATCGAATTATTTTGGTGAATTTGCGATTTTATTATCAATAAGGACACTACTATATAAGAGGAGTTGGAGTAATAATGTTGTTTGATACTCATGTACATTTGAATAGTCGACTTTATGAAGAGGATGTCCATGAAGTAATCGAGCGGGCGGTCGAAACTGGTGTAACGAAGATGGCGGTTATCGGTTTTGATATGCCGTCAAATCAGTGCGCGATTGAGTTGGCGGAACAGTATGAGTTTATTTATGCGGTTGTTGGCATTCATCCGAGTGATGCTAAAACGGTGACAGATGCAACTTGGCCAGAACTCATCGAAATGTTAAATCATCCAAAAGTTGTTGCTCTCGGTGAAATTGGTTTCGATTACTATCACGACACGTCATTTAACGATATTCAACGCGAGGTTTTTATGAAACAACTGGAAATCGCCCATGAAATAGATCTACCGATTGTCGTTCATATGCGTGATTCGGTGCAAGATACTTATGAAATGCTGCGCGATTATGCCAAAGGACTCAACGGCGTGTGTCATTGTTATAGTGGCGATGCTGAAATGTTACTCAAATTCTTAGAGCTTGGATTTTATATTGGGCTCGATGGTCCAGTAACTTTCAAAAATGCTCACTCTGTCCATAAAGTTGCGAAAGCTGTTCCGCTTGAGCGATTGGTGATTGAAACTGATGGTCCTTACCTAACACCAGTCCCGTATCGTGGAAAGCGTAATGAACCAGCTTACGTAACTTATATTGCTGAAGCCATCGCTGAACTCAAAGGGGTTAGTTACGAAGAGGTGTGCCGAGTTACGATGGAAAATGGGTTAAGACTCTATCGCTTAGTATAAAATGTAAACACTAAAACAATCGAAAATTCTTATTCAAATGTGAATAAGTTTTTTATTTTATGAAAACGATTAATGATTGTTTTTAACGGGTATTGTCGTATAATTAACAAGATCTTTTGTTCGGAAACAAAAAAAGAGAAAAACTACCTCCCCCTTTGATACTGATATACTCCCAATGAAGTAGACACAAGAAAAACAAAAAAGTTTTTCTAAACTACTAGTTGGGAGTTTTATTATGAAAAAATATGAAAGATTAAGTACAGAGGAAAAATTAAAATTAATTGAGCCAATAATATCTGGTAAATTGTCGTCTAAAGACGCAGCCCAAAAAAACAATATGCATGAATCAACATTAAGGGATTGGATTAGAAAGTACAATGAATCAGGAATGCAGGGCTTAGAAATTGGTAAGAAATGGGAACA
>JGI990J12352_1000075_pt1 | contig 21090 bp, 23 predicted proteins | sample Intmic4MA4BA4MSA_FD_12352 | JGI IMG/M metagenome (IMG submission 12352) | reverse complement strand
TCGGCCTCTCAAATGGCTATTTCATGCTACAAAAGAACCCCCACTTCACAAGTGTGAAGTGGGGGTTCTCCTATCAAAAAAATGCGCACTCCTCAGCGGCACACCTATATACTAGTTACTAATTTTCTGCCCAGTTCTCAAGAACTAGACTCTCCACACGCTCAAACTCGCGGAGATTGTTTGTTACCAACGTTAACCCCTCGGCTCTGGCGTGAGCCGAGATTAACCTATCCATTGTAGCTTTTATTTTGTATTTATAGAGTGTGTCCTTTGGCTTTTCTGTCCGATTGCCCTTTGGGATGAGCGCACTACTTGTTATATGATTTCTTAAATTAAAATTTGTATCCTTTCTATATCACTATATTCCGCGGTGTGTTATAATGATTTATAGAGAAGCTGGAAGTGGAAAAATGGAGGCGGCTAAGCATGTCGCTTGATAGAACACTAAGCATGGCTTCTAAGCTCGTTACAAATCCTGTAAGATCAATTGTTTTGTGTGAAGATTTTTCTAAAATGTTATCCGAAGCTGCTCATTCGAGCAGCTTCGGACAGATATCTGATCTACGGTAAATGCCTTGCAAATTGAATAAAAAATGAGTCCAAGAATTGAATAGCATTGTTATTGACTTGCTGAATCCAGAAGCTAGGGCTATCAATGATGCCGCGAGATGCAATAAAGTTAATGGCGGCGGTTGCATTAGCAAAATTTCGCACAGGGGCGGTAGTGGTAAAAGTGTTTCCAAATCGAATAATCAAAGTGCTTAAGTTATCTACTTGATGGAAGTTGTCGCGCCAGTGATTAGGTGAGTTAATAATATTTTGCCTTACAAGAGTAGCTAATGCATTTTGTACACCTACAAAGTCTCTGCCACTGTTGAGAAGTCGTCGAATATCTGAATGGAAGTGAGCCCCAGGACACGCATTGCTTGCGTGTCCTGACATATCTCGGTGACCGCCATGGTTGCCCATCGAATTTCGGAGTGTTGGAAAGCGATTGAATGCTTCGCCAAGTAAGCCCACTAATGACCGCACTTGTGCCCTCAGTAGGGCGCGTGGCAGGAGCGTAATGAAAGTTTCCTTGAAGAACAATTCCCATGCTGTTAGAGTTGTGGTTCAAGGTATGTGCACCTACTGTGTTCCATCCACGCCCCTGAACAATTCGACCATTTACTGACCCTGCCGAAGCACCAGACTCAATATAAAAGTTGTATCCAAGTCCTGCCCAGCCTTCTCTAAGATGGGCGTCGTGAGTATTCTGTGCACTTCCTGTACCAACAAGGTTCCCGGTGGTTCCACCTGCAGTGTGATGGATAATAATCCTTGTTGTGCTTGTTCGATTCGTCAATGCTCCGAAACTTAGTCCAATGTTTTGAATAGTTGGAAACATAGTATGTACTCCTTTTAATTATAATTTCTCCGGAATTTACCACAGTTGTTTGGACGTAACGACACTTCCAGCCTGTCCAAAGCTAAAAATGCCGAACTATGCTGTTTTCCGGGAGTGTAAGTTAAAAAGGACATTTCGAGGTGTTTTGTAAACCCTGCGAGAAGAAAAATAGGAACATTTCCCCCGTAAACACATCTACTAACTTAAACAAGGATTATATTTGTGGAGGAAAAAATGAAAAAGAAGGTATTAATGCTACTTGCTCTATTTTTTCTAGCTGGATTTTTTACTGCCTGTGTTGAAGCAGAAGAAATCAGCGGAACAATTAAACCACTAGCAGAAGAAGTTGAGGGCGTGACTTTTGCAAATTTGCAAGTTCGCTTTGCAACAGAAGAACTACTTTCACAGTTCGATTCTTATCATGAGATTACCGTTGGTTTTGGCCAGGAAGCAGACTATAACAGAATTGCCATTACGACGGAACTGCCTGTGGAGCGAATTGGATTTTATGAGTTTGGATTTAGGGATGATCTTACAATTGAATGGACAAGAACTTTATATTTCATACAAGAGTTAAGCTTTGAAAAACCGTTTGTGGCAACTTGGATGCCTGATCTGATGTATCCACGGGGAATCACTTTGTCAGATGAAATGGGAGAACGATTTTTTATGATCAATCAAGATGATGACGGAAATCTCTATTTTTCCGAAATAAAAGTTGGTATAGCTCCTGCCCCTGATACGATAGAATTTGACATAGAGCAATCCCCGCGCACTGAGTTTATCGGACTATTGGAAAATTCTACTGCCATAATATCAATTGCAGTTACGGATATTGATAATGAACTCGAAGGAAGCACTCAAGTATTAACGCAAGAAGATGTCCAAAGGATGGCAGAGATTTTAAGAACAATGGAGGTTGTTGAAGTTTTAACGCCTTTCCACAATGAAAGCCAGCAGTCAAATCCCATATTTATTATTGAAATTGCTTTTGCAGATGGTGGCACGGAAACTATTTTCACAACAGAAACAGGTGTTGCTTTTTTCCGATTAACAGGCACCTATGGAGACCACGATTATGTTATTGGCAGGAACGATCAATTGTTTGAGATTTTGGCAACATATTTCTAAGACGTAATATGAGAATAAACATCCAGCCGTACCTATCAGGTATGGCTGGATGCTTATTCTTTGTACCCAAACTGTTCCAACACAGCTTTGAGCTTTTGTGGCAATGGTAGCCCCAGATTGGTGGCGTTTTCTAGAATACTAATTGCTTCATTTGCCAAGTAAAATGCAATTGTTATCGTACGTGCGCTATGACCAGATCCTATAATTGCAATGTCAACAATATTGCTTACAGCGACAATGAAGAATATCATGGGTTTCTTACTTAGGCCCTTAAACCCAACAATACTAGATAACTTTTCCTTTTTGAATGAAACCAATATACCGCTAAAATAATCTAAAACCATAAGTGTAAGTAACGCACGAAACAGCAGATCAAAACCACCAAATGTACTCATTTTCTTCTAGTTTAACAGATGGTGGGTTGATATACTCCGAACTGTCTTTCATAACAAGAAAAATTATATTAACTAACCTGCGTTGTACATTCTTTAAAGTCTGCTTTTTAGCCTTGCCTTCGCTAATCTTTTTATTGTAATACTCATGAAAAATTGGGTTTAAGAGCGTTCTATCTTTACCAACAGGAAGAGCGGACGCAACCGCAAGATGGAAGAAGATTTCACTCAATTTCCTGTTTCCACGTTCATTAGCGTATTCTACCGCACTCATGCCACTGGCGTGCGTAACTGAGGCAATGCCTGCATATTTGGCTAGTGAACCAGAATTTTTAAACCTGTTGATGTCGACAATTTCGGCAATAATCTTAGCACAAGTTAGCGTATCTATGCCCTTTATATTGGTTAGTGGATAGTTAAAATGTGTTAAGAATTCTTTAATTTCAGAATCAATCGCCTTTATTAGTTTTAAGTTGCTTAACAATTGATACAATTGTAAAATCTCTGCTTGATTGATAGTTACATTTTGTACCGCTTCAAGTATTAACTTAGCTTTTGCTTCTTGTAGTAGTCCTTTCGATAACTCCTTTATGATTTCCGTAAAATCTTCAAGTGTTACACCATCTAAAGTAGGTGGCGATGGATAGGCTTCATAAAAAGCAAGTGCCGAATTTCCATCAATTTCCGAAAAGAATGTTTTATAACTTGGGTAGTTATCGCCTAGTAAACTATGCAAATGATTTTTAATCATATTGTTAATCTTAACAAGTAAATTTCTACGTGTAACAAGCCTCGATAATATCCAAAACTTATCATCAACATTGGCATTAGGTAATTTATCAAAACGGTTAACTAAAACACGTCCAGCACATTCAGCATCTTCTGCTCCGTCCATTTCTTCAAATGTATCAAATAGATAATCCAGTTGTGTATTTGTCATGGTTTTCATTCTCCTTTAATTTAAGCCTGCAAATTCTTTTCGTGGTTTCTAACAATTTCATCATCAACGGAATAAGTTCCATGACTTTCTGCAACCATCATAATAGATGGCATTTGACTTTTTGGACGCAAAGCAAGTAACTTTTTTAATACTGCTTTTTTTGGCGTACTGTTTCGTAATCGGCAAGCTCATTAGCTTCATATTTGCGTAAAATAATCGTGTTCCCATTGCTTGAAAATTCCAATCTATCGCCATAAGTTAATCCTGATTCAGTAGCTAAATGTTTACCGCCAAATCTTATGAGCGGATTTCCGTTAAAATCAGTTTGTACCTTAAACAAGCGTTTTCGTTTTGCATTTTTTGCCATGCTTAAAAAGCCTCCTTGTAGTAGTTGAATTTTCCCTACACAAGCACGCTAAAAAATATTATAATGGTTAACATTGCGTAACAGTCCCACTTTGAAGTGACTGTATGTGTGGGTAGGTTAAGTACCTGCGTGTTGTTGCACTCTTGAAATACGGCAATCTTTTTTATTCCCTAAATTTATGACTTGAAGCGAGATTTGGGCAAGTTTTCACTTGTTATCGGCGTTCTCAATCGGTCAAGATGTTTTAACATCAGTAAGAAGTACACACCTAGATTTTCAAATCTTTTCCCCCGCTGTCTTTCAACCTTAGTGCGTGCTTTGTTCCCGTGTCAGCTTTCGCCTTTCGGTTAGGCAGTTTGTTTCCCCGTGTTATCTTACGGAGCAGTACCTTATACTGCTTGCCCTATCTGGGCGCACATTGTGGATATGCCATTTATCTTCGTGTGTGGCCACGATAAAGGCGTGCGCATTTTTTGTGAACTTCCGAGTAAGCTCCGGCGTGATTTCGCCGGGCTTAAATGCTTGTCGGATGTGATAGGCTAGGATATCGCTCTTTTGCTTGCGCCCTGTGATATTCTCATATTCACGCTTGGAAAGTGCAAACTCTATGTTAGCCAATTCAGGTGAACAGGCATAGGCTGTAACCAGCTCGCTGGCCTCTGTTTTCTCCGAGTCGGCAGTGTAGGCCACAGCATTCTCAAGAGAGGTCTTTTCTTTATTTGTGACGTAATTGCTTCGGTCGGCGAGAGTCTGTGCAATTGATTTGCCGCGGTGTGCGCGGATGGGGCCGATTCGTCAGCCCCTTGAAACTGCTGGATTAGAATGTGTGAGCGATTTTGTTAGAAGGAAATAAGGAAGACTAGGGGTGGCATACCTCTCTTGAAGTGTCGCCTTATGAATCCTTCGTACTAATCATGACCATGACAACGGTGGTATGTAAAGCAGCAAGAGGTCTTGTGACATGGAATGTTGCGAGGCTATGGATAGCAAAAATGTGGTGTCATAAAAGGACTATGCAATGCGCAACAAAAAGCATAATAATTTTAGTTGAATATGTCGATTTTTGTATTTTTCGTCCAAAACACCTTGACGATCACCTAGCTGCATCATATACTTGACTTGCTAAGGTCAGTTATGATTAGTCAAGAGCTGAAATGGAAAAAGATAAATTTTTCTCTAAAATGCTTACAAGACAACACAAAAAAGCCTGTCAAAGCAGGCCTGATATATAAAGGAGGACGTACTTATGAAAAGAATGGTCACAATCGCATTAGCACTCCTGCTCGTAGCCAGCGCACTCACGTCCGCATTTGCAAACAGGCCCTCGTTTGGTGATTTGCAATCTAACGACTGGTTTCTTCCTTATGCCCATTTTGTATATATCAATAAGGTCATGCAGGGAACTTCTTCAACGACATTTTCACCACAAGGAGGCTTCACCCGTGCGCAAGTAGTTGCAACACTGTTTCGTATGTATTTCGGGAGAGGCGCAAGCGCAGATGAGCCTAGAGGCACCGAATTTAATGACGTTCCGGAAAGTGAATGGTTTGCGCCTTACGTCTCATGGGCCAGTACAAATGATATTGTTGAAGGTATAGGCAATAACCGCTTCGCCCCAGGCGATGTCGTAGAAAGACAACAGTTAGCCACCATGATCTACCGCTTTGCTGACAGGTTAACCGATATGGACACAAGCATTCAGCAGAGCGAACACTGGTACAGTTTCATAGACCAAGATCAGATTGCAGACTGGGCTATAGACACTCTGGTGTGGGCGCACTATCATGGTCTTATTACAGGTAGATCTGCTACGACACTTGCCCCCACAGCATCAGTCTCCCGCGCAGAGGCTGCAGCGTTATTGTCGCGAGTGCTATTGCACATAAATCCTGCTCCTGCCTTGAGCCCGGAGTTGAATGCAGGGATTAGAGAGGCTTATTTGCAGTATTGGCAGGCTCAGGGAGGAACCCCGGAGTATGCTGCTGAGGATCTTCATATACCTTTTATCGTTGCTTACAGCAATGGTTTGGTAGCAGAAATTTTCCGCCCTCACCTGGGGCCGCCGATGGTAATATTTGTCGATGTAGGAGGCTATCGTTTTGCGTTCGGTTCGGGCGAAATCACCTTGTTCTTTTATCATTTGGACAGTTCTGATATTATGCCATTTGATGTTGCATTTGAACGCGGCCTCATTTCCTCAGAAGAGCTTGTGGACATCTTGATTCGTCGCAGTTTCTAACAACGAAAAAACAACAAAAGATGAAAATGCGTAGAAAGGTTGAGTGAAAATGCATAGATTTAGAAAAATTATAGCTATTGTTCTGGCAATGCTTTTGGTGCTTGTTGCAATACCGGTTAATGGCATGGCTTTTGATTTTAACTCGGACCCGTTCTTCTATTTAGACTCTTGTGAGCGCGTGATTTCCGACGCAACTCTGCGCGACAATTTTGTTGACGATGCTGTTCTTGTTTCTTTAACTAGGGCCGCTAGTAGAGAGAGGCGAGAGTTCACTGCCGAGAGCTTCGGCGATGTTGATGCGATTTATATTCGTGACTTGACAGCATTTACGAATGAGAATGAGCTCTATGCACAGGCATTGTGGGAAGCAGAGCGGCAAATGGTTCTAAGAGAAAGAGGGTTGGTTTTTTCAACCGAACAAGCGAGGCGCAGTATTCGGTTGCTCTATGAATTGACTCGAGAAAAAGCAGAAGGAAGCTCAATGATTGATTTTGATAACTTTAGAACGATTCTGCTTGTCCGGTTAGATCGAAATTGCAGAGAAAATGTCCTAAGAGCCATCGAAGTTCTTCAAACTCGAGATTATATCCAACATGTTGGGCCTGACTACATAGGCAATATGCCTGACCAGGAGATACTTGGCGAGTATTACCCCGAAGGCGAGTATTACCCTGGGGACGAGTATTACCCCGAGGACGAGTATTACCCTGGGGACGAGTATTACCCTAGGGACGAGTATTACCCCGAGGACGAGTATTACCCTGGGGACGAGTATTACCCTGGGGACGAGTATTACCCCGAGGACGAGTATTATCCTGAGGACGAGTATTGCCCTGAGGACGAGTATTACCTCGAAGACGAGTATCACCCTGGGTCAGAAGCCCTATCTTATGATAGATACCAGCGTACATCTGTAGCATCTGCAACAAGGACTCCAAACGACCCGCGCTTTCACGATCAATGGGCGCTGACTAGAATCAATGCCCCCGATGCGTGGGCTATCACAACTGGAACACGCAATGTTAGGATCGGAGTGATAGAAACCGGGATAGATCAAAATCATCCGGATTTGACTAATCGAGTAAATAGAAACTTGGCGCAAAACTTTACAACCGACGGGAGAGGGACTGGCTTTGATGCGTGGCAACCGCACGGAGGACACGGTACTCAGGTTGCTGGGATTATAGGGGCTCAAGGGAATAATAATATTGGAGTTGCTGGCATAGCGTGGGATGTAGAATTAGTTTGTTTGAGGATATATGATTCAAATGGATGGTTACAAAGCTGGCTTGCAAGTGCCATAACACACGGTGCAAATATGGGGTTCCCGATTCTTTATGCAGGAGTTCAGCTCAATCAAGGTGATAGTTTTATTACTAATGTAAGAAATGCTGTAGCAAATTTCAGAGGGTTATATGTTCAAGCAGCAGGCAATTTTGGGTTTAATCATAACAACAATCCGTGGTTTCCCGGACTATCAAATGTCCTTTTAGTTGGGGCATCGGATAGGAACGATAACCGTTCAGTTTGGGGTGACCAATCATCTAATTTCGGCTCTAATAGTATTCATATATTTGCTCCAGGTGGCAGAGAATTTACTAACGCGGAGAGCATTCTAACGACCGGACCCGGTGAAACCTATGTGTTTTTTAGAGGCACCTCTGCAGCGGGTCCTCACGTTGCGGGTGTTGCCGCTTTGGTGATTAGTGCGAATTCCGGACTGTCGGCGCAAGAAGTTAGAGATATTATAATAGATACTGCAGACCCTGTGCCTGCACTTGCAAATTTGAGCATCTCAAGAGGACGCTTAAACGCATACGGAGCGGTAAGGGCTGCCTCCCCATTTACCGATGTTTTACCTACCCATTGGGCACATTATGAAATTTTTCGGATTTCCAGGAATGGGATTATGACCGGTACTGGAAATCAAAGGTTTTCACCAAATGTCACTCTAAATCGCGCTTCTTTTGCCGTGACATTAGGCCGGATGCACCAGACAATACGCGGGGTTACAATTCCTCCGAATATCCCGCATAACTTTACTGATTTAACTGGCGCATGGTATAGTAACTATGTAGCGTGGGCTAATCAAAATGGAATTATACAAGGCATTGGGAACAATCGGTTCGACCCTTATGGGAATATTACGCGTGAGACCTTGGCGGTGATGTTATTCCGCTATGAGACTTTCCAGAATGGACGAGCACCTGCATTTAATCACAATGTTTTAAACTCATTTAATGATCGAAATAATATTAGTAGCTGGGCAAGGGACGAGATGGCCTGGGCCGTTGGCACAGGTATTATAAGCGGCACAACACCGACTACGTTAGCACCACTCAATACTGTTACACGTGCAGAAGTTGCCATCATGACGTATAGATACATGGAGAGTATTCGACAGCTACATATTTTAGGCGGAAGCACTAGCGTCAGCCTAAGCCCTGCAACTAATTATACATTCCCGGCGGCTACTGTGGGGTACGGTGCACGAGCAGCTCAGACTCGAACGATAATCAATACAGGCAATAGAGCAACAGATCACCTTGAGGTCACATTGTCTGGTACGAACCAGGGTAGCTTCCAACTGAACAATGTTGCCGTCAATGTGCATAGTGTCAATATCAATAGCATCTCGGTCAGCGGAAGATATAACTTCACGATACGACCGCGTACCGGACTTGCAGTTGGGACGCATACAGCAACGGTGACAGTCTCCGGCTCCAATGTGCCTGCGCAATCATTTACAGTAAGCTTTACGGTGAACCACTGATTCTGGGGTGTTCACACATCGGAATAGACGCTTTGGGTCTATCACGCGGGACTTATGTAAGAGTTTGACGGTCGCTCAGACCCAATGACTCCACCACGCACGAGGAGTTTGTGGCTCTGACAATACGGATTTGAACGCTACTTCCAGTGGGCGATCTTTCCGTTTTCGGAGACGCGGACGCCATCAGCGGCTGGGCGCGGGGCTATGTGTATACCGCCTATCGGAACGGGTTGATGATCAGAGATAAAGGACAATTCAGGCTGCTTGCTACGATCATAAGAGCCGAGGTTGCAACGGCTATGAATTGAGTTTTGGGTCGGGTATATAACTGGGAAATCTTCAACACACTCGCGGTAGTAAACCTCGAAAACGCGTGCAGCATCGAATTTTAAATTGCAATAAAGAAGAAATAAAGCAAAACTGCCATCCAAATTTTGAATGAAGTGATATAAAGATAGGAGACACAAAAAAATGTGTCTCCTATCTTTTATTGTATACAGGAATGACGAGGTGAGTTTGTATAGGAAAAGGATATAGATTTCGAAGCAAAGAAGAAAAGTTAGCGATAGTGAAGCGGTATCTATCGGGCGAATCGTCCAAACGTTTGTATGAAGAAACAGGAATTAGGCTAACAGGGAGGATGAAAACAGAGAAATAGACACTGGTACACGTATAAAATCCTTGATTTCCAAGGGTTACAAGCGAAATTCAAAAAGAGAGGTACTTCACATTTGAAAGGGGCGATTCATGCAAGATAGTTGGTACTTAGACCTAAGTAAACGACGTAAGTTTTTCGGTTTAGCACAGGAGGCATTGGCAAAGGTAGTCGGAGTTTCAAGAGAACATTTGGGATTAGTGGAACGAGGGCAGGAAGTAGCGTCGCCCAAGTTGCGATTGGAAATTGACCAAGAGCATAAAGGTGTAGGCGGTACTTCGTCACTGTAAGCAGACGGTCTGCGGGGATTGCGATGTGGTTGAACTGCCATATTTGCAGAGTGTGAATATCAAAGAAAAACGGTTATCATACGGTATCTCACGCAATGAAGTCATGCGAAGCGCGCGTATTCCAGGGGACTATTTGTTAATCCTAGAGCGCGGCGAACAGATTGAAGATGGCGAGCAATGGCGGGAACAGGTTGATGATTGTTTTTTTCTGCCATCGTCCGCGCTGTCCCAAGAAAATCAGCATTGATTATGTAACCATGCGCTTCCCTCACACCGTCAAATCCTCTGCCGGGGATGGTGACACGGCTGTATTAAGGACATTTGGGAAAGTGTGCCGGGCGTACAGATGGATGGCGAGTTTATGTACCGCGAGGGCAAGAACTTTCACAACTACACATCCCACTATCAACTGTTCGAGATTACGCTTCGCTTCTCCCTCAATTCTAATTCCGGCGTACTCAATGATCGGGTTCGATTTCCTGCCTGTCCGCGATGGGAACGGTTCGCGGATGAGGATTTGGAAAAGATTTCGCTTAACACTCAGCCCGAGAAATACACAGACGAATGAAGCCAGCGGTGGTTTGTGAACCAATGTGCACCGACACTCAAATATCACATGATTCAAGATGTTATGCGAAACACAGACCAAGTGAATAACGTTGTCCGTAGGGCGAAGATATCCACACGCCACAAGGTCATGCTCAAACAGTTCGGCATGGAGGCACATCAGGTGATTTTGCCGGAGCTGTATATGAGTGCAGCGAAGGTAAAGAGGTATACAGCTTTTGGAGTGATGCCCTAAGTTAAACTTAGGGCGTTGTTGACGCAGTTTGAAATGGTCTTACAGGAGAGCGATGGGAATTGAATGATTGTAGTAGATGAGTTGTCCATTATGAAATATCCTTTTTCATAATGGACAACTCATTCATCATACCCTAGAAGGGGGGGTGGGCGTATTTAAGATTGTTAGTTATTATCCCAAGGGCGATGATGGGATGGAAGAGTTAAAAAGTAAAGTAGCGGAAATACATATTCAGGCAATCAATAGATACATTAGTAATCTGGTTTGTTCAGTAGAGGAAAAAATAAATTTATATGATGAAGTAATAGTGGATCTAAAGTCAGGACGCTCATCATCAAACGATCATTAAAAATAATTGGGAACGGGTTAGGATATTTTCCTAGTCCGCACCCTATCATTTTTATCTTAATTTTGGAACAACTTCTCCCATAGCGTTTTAGACATTTTGTTGCTACCACTTTCCCGGCTTCTAACTGTGTCAGGATAGATACCATGAAGTTTAGAAAAGGCTTTCAAAGAGAGACCCATGTCCTCGCGCAAGGCTTCGATTTGAGTGGTTTGTCCGCGATGTAAAAACAAATTATAGTCATCGAGCAAGCATGTGACATTCACCTGTAATATGGTTGCAATTTTTTGAAGAGTTCCAGGGGGGCAATACTCTCTTCTGCCGGGTTCATAACGGATATATGTTGTACGATCAATGCCAAGACTGTTTGCTATGTCTTGTTGGAAGAGCAGCTTTTTATGACGGTAGTATTGAAGCTTACTTCCTGGTGCAGTGAGTGTTTTTATATCCGGGGTTTTCGGTTTAAGCGATATATAAGGGTGCATAGTGCAACGATCCTGATGTATCAAGAGATACCATTATCTTAAATTGCTTATTGAGGGAACAAACGAAACGCCAAGTTTTAAGATTTGTAGTTGTTGATATGTCAGGCCTCTGTTGTTTCCGCTGTGTGAGTGTAGAAAACGAAATACTAATGCACTTTCGCAGTCAGAAGAAAACGCAGGGGGATCTTAGCCTTTCGGAGGCTATTGACGGAGGTGAAGCGGGTGGCCTTAGCTTGATTGATGTGATTTCCGTTCCCGATGATATGCTGGATCATTTAAGCGCAAATGAGACGCATACGCGACTTCGTCAGCTTGTTTGCGAGGGGCTGACTGAGCGAGAATGCAAAATTGTTACGATGCGCTATGGACTTGGCGGTGCGATTCCGAAAACACAACGTGAGGTGGCAGATATTTGTGAAATCAGCCGTTCATACGTGAGCCGCATTGAGAAACGAGCACTGAAAAAGCTGGAAGAGGTTTTATCCGCAGAGCAGTTCCACTAATCAAATAAAACCGGGGGTGACAATAAAAACGTCACCCCCGGTTTTGTTTGATTGGTTAGCCTACGAGCTGTGTGATATAGGCGCTTAGGTCGATTCCGAATTGTGCGCTTAATTGCGCTAAAATTGGAGACTCTTCGTCGCCGAACAGGTCTAGATAGAGGACGATTTCCAGCCGAATTACGTCATTGGAATCGGGGACGCTTTGCGCCAGGTAGGCCGCAATTCTGGTCATGCCGCCGGCCATTTCTTCTGCGATTGCCATTGCGGCGATGTCACGTGCTTCATTGGTGCGCAAGACGCTGGCGTTTAGGGTGGAGTCCGGCAGGAAATAGCCGGATAGGTCGGCCTCTACTGCCATTAAGATTGCGTCTACCGCATTGAAATCGTCTAGGAAGACATAGTATAGTTCGATTGCATCTATATCGTTAAATAGGTGGATTAGGCCGGGGGAAATGTTCCCGGCGGCGATGATTGGTACGTTGTGTTCTTCCCCACGTCCGTTGGGGAGGCCTGCTAGTGCGAGTAGGCTTCCTTCTTCCAGTTCGTTGTGGATTAGCGTTAGCGCGGAAAGGTCGTAGACGATTTCTACGTTCCCGTCATTTAAATTGCCGAAGCCGGGGGCGCCTTGTCCGCCGAAGATAGCGTCGAAGTCAATTGCCATCATGAGTGCTTCAAATTCTGTTTCGGTTACGGCGTTTTCCGGCGTGCCTACGGGAGCCACTTCGGCCGGGGCGAAGGTGAAGTTTGCGCTCATTTCGATCAGACCCGGCACGTTCATCTCAAAGGTTTGGAAGAAGGCTTCGCCTGAGCGGGAAGTGATGATAATCATGCTTGCATCGGTTAGGTCGGTTTCGTTTAGGGTGGAAGCAACGTCACCGAGTATGTTGCCGATTCCTTCCCCGCCGGAGAGACTGCTGTCGAGCATGAACTGCTCCAGCATAACGCCCATCTCATCTGACATTGCGCGGATATCTTCGCCGTGAACGGTGATGGTGAAACGATCCCCCTCACGGGTCAAGAAGGGGGCGAGGTCTAGCGTGGCACCTACTTGGACGGGGGCGAACATCATATCGTCCAGTGTGCCTTCAAATGGGATAATCAGGTAGTCGGAGCCTGAGAGCAAATCCTGCATTGAAAAGTCAGATAGGTCTACGCCGAGGTCTTCAAAGGCAGGGCGCAGCATGTAGTCCAGCATGGAAACCAGACCCACGTACATGGCGTTGTCTGTGGCGATCATGCTTACGTCAAACATGGGTGTACCATCCGCTGTTTGGTATTGGTAGGTGGCTTGCATCTCACGATTGGCGTGTGAGACGGAGCCATCTACGGTAAACTGCATTGGCATCAGGTCTTCAAACAGAAATTCTGTGTCTTCGTCTAAAAATACATCGCCCAAATAGAGGCTTACGTCACCTGTGAAGCGATATTCGGTAAGGTCGGACATTTCTTGAACCAGAGCGTTATAGGCAGAGATGTCCGCTCCGCCAAAAATGTCTTCGATCAGTCCGCACCCGGTGAATGACCCCGCGATTAGCAGGCCAAGTACCAAAATTGCAATTCGTTTTTTCATTCGATTCTCCCTCAGTACAATAAATGATTTTGATTTATTTATGAAGATAAAGTATATCACATTTAAAACCATGCCGCAACTACGGTTTACTTTACAAATAATTTACACAAATTTAGTCATTTTATGGTAGAGAGACGTCTTTTGGATAAGCTAAACTGAGCGTAACCTAACTAGGTGAGAAGGAGATTGGAAGAAGTTATGAAAACAAAAACATTAAGTGTGCTCTCGTTGGTGCTTGCCGTCTTGGTGCTGTTTGCGGCCTGTGGTGGTGGCGGTGATTCGGTGGATGGTCTTTCGGGGAATATTTTGTTAAATGGATCGACCTCGGTTGAGCGTGTGATTGCTTCTTTGTCGGAGGCGTTCAACGAAGCAAATCCTGGTGTGGTGCTTACGTTTAACCCAACGGGATCCAGCGCCGGCATCACCTCGGCTATTGAGGGGACTGCTGACATCGGGCTATCCAGCCGTGACCTGCGCGAAGAAGAAGCCACCGGCGTGACTGCTACTACATTTGCGATGGATGGAATGGCTGTATTGGTTCATCCGGAAAACCCGGTTTCAGATTTGACTTTGGAGCAACTTTATGGAATTTACTCCGGGCAGATCACAAATTGGAGTGAAGTGGGCGGCAGTGACCAGCCGATTGCAACTATCGGGCGGGAAGCGGGCTCGGGTAGCCGTGGTGCGTTTGATGAATTGGTGGGGTTAGATGAACCGTTGCACGTGCAGGAGCTTACTTCCGGCGGGGCTGTGATTACGGCTGTGGCGCAGAATCCGTATGCGATTGGTTATGCGTCTCTCTCTGCGGTGAATGATACGGTTGGCATTGTTGCTATTGATGGTGTTCAAATTTCGGAGGCGACACTGATAGATGGCACATATCCTGTGGCGCGGCCGTTCCTTATGATGACGACGGTTGGCGCAAAGCCTTCGCCCGCGGTTCTTGCTTTTATGGAGTTTGTCATGAGTCCTGAAGCTACTGAGATTATTACGAATGCTGGTGTTGTACAAGTGCGATAGTTGTCAGACCAATAATGGGAAAAGCAGGAGGCGGAATGGATACTCATTTTGCATCCTGCTACCATCAATTTAGGAGAAGCAGAGGTGTTCGTGTGAAAGCGAGAGCTGTTGTTGAACAGACAATGAAGGGTGCGTTTTTCACCTGTGGCATGATTACGATTGTTATAGTCTTTGCCATTGCGGGTTACATGATAGTCAGTGGTCTGCCGGCGATTTTAGAAATTGGCCTGTGGGACTTCTTGTTTGGGCAAGTGTGGAGAAGCACGGGGCCGGATCCGCAATTTGGGATTTTACCGTTTATCCTTACCTCTATCGTTGGGACTTTGGGGGCGGCGGCGATTGGTGTTCCGGTGGGGCTTATGACGGCTATTTTCTTGGCCAAAATTGCGCCGCCGAAAGTGGCGGCGGTGGTGAACACTGCGGTAGAGCTTTTGGCCGGGATTCCGTCTGTGGTTTATGGGTTTGTCGGCATGATTGTTTTGGTGCCTGCGGTTATGCGTATATTCGGGTTACAGAGTGGGGCGACGCTTTTTTCTGCCATTATCGTTCTGTCGGTGATGATTTTGCCTAGCATCATTAACGTCAGTCGGACGGCGCTTGCGGCGGTGCCGCGTGAATTTGAAGAGGCGAGCCTTGCGCTCGGCGCGACGAAGGTTGAGACGATTTTTAAGGTCAGTGTTCCTGCTGCGCGCAGTGGTATTGCCGCCGGCATCGTTCTTGGCATTGGGCGTGCGATTGGGGAGGCGATGGCGGTTATCCTGGTGGCGGGGAACATTGCGAATATGCCCGGTTTGTTTCGGGGTGTGCGCTTTCTTACCACGGCAATTGCGCAGGAGCTTAGCTATGCTGCAGGGCTTCAGCGGCAGGCGTTGTTTAGCATTGCTTTGGTTCTTTTTGTGTTCATTTTCATCATCAATTTGTTCCTGAGCTTGGCTTTGAAGCGTGGAGGTAACAAATGAGGAACGGATTATCTTTGAAACGAAGGGCTTACGGCCATCTTTTGACGGGGTTTATTTACCTTTGTGTTGGTGTGGCGGTGGCTACTTTGCTTGCGATCATTGGCTTTGTGCTTTATCGGGGATTGGGACACATCACTTGGCAATTGCTGTCTACTGCCCGTAGTGCGCTTCGGGGCACCATTGGGATTTTGCCGAACATTATCTTTACTTTATATATCATATTCACCACGCTGCTCATCTCATTGCCGATTGGGATTGGGGCTGCGATTTATCTGAACGAGTATGCAACGAATCGCAAGCTTGTTCGCATTATCGAATTCACCATTGAGATTTTGGCGGGGATTCCGTCGATCATCTATGGCTTGGTGGGCTTCCTTTTCTTTGTTTTACAGCTTGGGATGCGGCCGAGTATTTTAGTGGGGTCACTTACCTTGTCTATCCTAGTGCTACCCATTCTGGTGCGAACTACGCAGGAGGCTTTGAAGACTGTTCCGCAATCGTACCGAGAGGGGGCGGTTGCTTTGGGGGGTACGAAGTGGTATATTATCCGCACCATCATTCTGCCGTCGAGCGTGGATGGTGTTGTGGGCGGTGTTATTTTGGCCGTGGGCCGAATGGTGGGAGAGAGTGCGGCGCTACTGTTCACTGCAGGGGTTGGGTTTACGCTTGTGACGAATTATTTCCAGGCGCTTCAAACCTCCGGCGGGACTTTGACTGTGGCACTGTTCCTCTATATTACAGAGCATGGTAATTTTGATGTCAGTTTTGCGATTGCGGCGATCTTGGTGATGATTGTGCTGGCTTTAAATTTCTTTGTTAAACTAGCGAAGCGTAAGGGAAAGAGGGTATAGGTGAGCGGGATGAATCATATTGTAATGGAAGCGAAAAAACTAAATCTACACTACGGTGCGTTCCATGCGCTGAAGGACATTGATCTGTCTATTCCTGCGCGTGAAATTACTGCGCTGATTGGGCCATCCGGTTGTGGGAAGAGTACGTTTTTGCGCACTCTGAATCGGATGAATGATTTGATCCAGGGCGTGAAGATAGAAGGGGAAATTACCTACCGCGGCCGTGACATTTATGGCAGTGATATTGATGTTACGGCGCATCGGAAGCAGATTGGTATGGTGTTCCAAAAGCCGAATCCGTTTCCTATGAGCATTTTTGACAACATCGCCTATGGGCCAAGGCTTCATGGGGGGCTTGGCAAGGTGGAGTTGCAGGAGCTTGTTGAAAAATCGCTTCGCGGTGCGGCGCTTTGGGATGAGGTGAAGGATCGGTTGAAGAAGAGTGCTTTGTCGCTCTCCGGCGGTCAGCAGCAGCGGCTTTGTATTGCGCGGGCGCTTAGCGTTTCCCCTGATGTGTTGCTTATGGATGAGCCTACGAGTGCGCTGGACCCCGCCTCTACCATGAAAGTGGAAGAGCTTATGGGTCAGTTGAAACAGGCGTACACTGTGGTTATTGTTACGCACAATATGCAACAAGCGGCTAGAATTTCTGACCAGACTGCGTTCTTCCTCACGGGGGATTTGGTGGAGACGGGTAGGACGGGAGATGTGTTCTCGATGCCTTGCGATAAACGCACGGAAGACTACATTACGGGTAGATTTGGCTGATCGTGAGAAAGGAGTATTTTATGTTAAATGCACGACAAGCATTCGATACAGAGCTTGCAGAACTTTCAAATGCGCTGATCCGCATGGGAGCTGCGGCTTCCAATGCCATTGAGCGCGCGATGGCGGCACTTTGCACGGGAGATTTGACGCTTGCAAAACAGGTGGTAGAGGACGATCAAGAAATTAATGTGATGGAGCGGGACATTGAGCAAACGTGTCTTCGCCTTCTGTTGCGGCAACAGCCTGTGGCCGGGGATTTGCGGAATATCGGTGCGGCTATGAAGATGATCACCGACATTGAGCGCATTGGGGATGCGGCGGCAGATATTGCTGAGATTTCACTGCATCTTACGGGGCCTATTTTGCCTGAATTTCAGCAAGACATGCAACGCATGGCGGATGCCGCAAGTGACATGGTTTCATCTGCGATTCGCGCTTATGTGAAAGCGGATGTTGCCCTTGCACGCAGCACGCGTGCCAAAGACGACATCGTGGATGAATACTTTTGCAAGATTCGTGAGCGCTTAGGGGAAAAAATCCGCACAGATGTGGGGCTTATGGACACGATTATGGACTATCTCATGGTTATCAAGTACTTGGAGCGGGTGGGAGACCATGCGGAGAATCTTTGCGAATGGGTTGAATTTAATGAAACAGGTGTGCATGGCGACTAGGCATGTGCTATAATCACAAGGGCGGGGCGATACCTCGCCTTTTTGATAGGAGACGACATGAACGAACGCATTGTAATCGCAGAAGATGACGAGAGTATTCGGCGCCTCTTAGAGGTCACGCTTGCAAGTCATGGCTATGCCCCTGTTGGCTATGCCACGGCGGAAGAGGCGCTTGCGGAGATGGAACGCGAGGTGCCCGCTATGGCGATTTTTGACATCATGATGGCAGGGGTAGACGGAATTACCGCTGTGCGCCGTATGCGGGAGATGCCTTGTTTGCAAGCTGTTCCTGTTATCATGCTTACGGCGCAGGACGCGGAGATTGACAAGGTTGTTGGCCTTGATGCCGGGGCGGATGATTATATTACCAAACCTTTTGGTATCCTGGAGCTGTGCGCCAGGATACGCGCTCAATTGCGCAGAGGGGAAGGCGCGAAGAAACCGGATTCTGCGACGAATCTTGCGGCGGGTGCGATCACTCTCAACGCGGCGACGAGAGAGGCTTTATTGGACGGGGCTTTGTTGGAGCTTACGTTCAAAGAGTTTGAACTACTCAAGCTTCTTATGGAGCATGCGGATCGTGCTATGAGCCGTTCGGAGCTTATTCGCCGCATTTGGGGCGAGGATTATTGCGGAGAGACACGGACGCTGGATATCCACATTGCGACCTTGCGCCAAAAGCTAAATGGCCAAGGTTTAGGCAACGGATATATTAAGACCGTTCGAGGTTTGGGCTATCGGTTTGTGGGGGGTGAGGTGACTTGAGGCGGCTTATCTTCTGGCGGCTGGTGTTTGCGTTTTTGGCTGTGTTGGTGTTGTTTGAGACCTTTGGGCGGGCGCATTTGTCGGCGGGGGTGCAGTATTTGTTTACCGTGTCAGCCGCGCTGGTTTTGGCGAGGTATTTGGCGGACTATTTGGCGCAGTCTGCGGTGAAATTACGCGATGAGATGCTGGGACTTGGTTCTGAGCGCACGCATGTAGATCCGCACGGATATCCTGCGGAAGAGTTTCGGGATATGGCCTTGAAAATCAACGCAATCACCGCGGACACACGGCTTCACATCACGCGGTTACAGGAAGAGCGGGACAAAATCAGCTTTATTTTGGACAATGTAAATGAGGGCTTTTTATTGTTGGATGAGATGCAAAATGTACTGCTTATCAACAACAGCGCTTGCGCGTATTTGGACTGCGACAAGTCCGTTATCGGGCGACATATTCTGCACTGTACCCGTGATTACGCATTTCTGCAACCGGCAGAAACTGCACAGAAAAGCGGAGAAAATCAGATCTTGGACATAAAGCGGGATGACCGCATTTTAGAGACGGAATTTACTATTGTAGGCGGAACGTTGTCCTTCGGGGGCGGGCTTATCATCACGATGGAAGATGTGACCGAACGCCGCCAGGCCGCCAACATGCGGCGAGACTTTTTTGCAAATGCCAGCCATGAACTGAAGACGCCGATTACCTCGATCAAAGGCTCGGCTGAGCTACTTGCTTCGGGGGTTCTTTTGGGCGAGGGGCAGGAGAAAGAGCTTTTAGGACGGATTGAGTTAGAGGCTGTGCGACTTACCGCACTGATTGAGGACATCATTCGCATCAACCGCTTGGAGAGTGGTGCGGTCAATGGGGAGCGGGAGCACATTGCGCTTTCCGATTTCGTAAAGGATTGTGTGGACGAGCTTCAGCCTTTGATTGCGCAAAATTCGCTTGTGGTTGCGCTTGATCTTCAGGCGGTTTGTGTGGTTGCTAACCGTAAGAATCTTTATGAAATCGTGAGCAATCTTGTTCTCAATGCGGTTCATTATACCCCGCCTTCCGGCAAGGTTGACATCTCGCTCGCTGTAACGGACGCTGAGATTTCTTTCTGTATCCGCAATGATGGGGAGCCTATCCCGCCTTTGCATCAGGCGCGCGTGTTTGAGCGGTTTTATCGCATTGATCGCGGACGCAGCAAAGCCATTGGCGGTACGGGGCTTGGACTATCTATTGTGAAACACGCAGTGGAAAGTTTGGGCGGCTCGATTCGTTTGGAGAGTCGTGAAGAAATTGGAATCTTGTTTGTTGTGACGATTCCAAAGTGAGCGTTTCAATTTGCGCCCTGGCAAGAAACGCCCACCCGCAACAGCAGAACCGCCATCCTCGAATTCGGGGATGGCGGTTCTGCTTTGTTGCATTTTTAAATTGTCGCGGCTCAATCTTTGCCCGTTTCAGATGGAAAGAGATCAGATTACAGATTGATCCACAAAGCTGGGCGTGCACCAAGACCCATACCCGTGTTGTCCGCATGCGAGTTACCCACACTGCCAGTCAGGCCCACAACCGAGACAAGAGAGGTCGCAGTATGACCGGGCGACCGAAGCCACCAGGTGTGAGCCGTGCCGGCCGTATTACGCGCTTGACGCTCTGCATTTGTAGTACCAACAGCAACTGCATGCTGATTTACCTCAGAGACCGACAAGACAAACAACGCTCTGGGCGCATTCGCCGCCGCTGCACCGGGCGACGTCCACCCCGCTGGTTCATTCTCTAAGCCCCACGCGTAACCACCATAAGTAGCCCGCAGGTCATTATCCACGTTATTCGGAACATGCGCTCTGGCCGCAAGCTCCGGCGCCAAATTCTCAGTGCCCCATGTGCTTAACGCAACTCGCAAATTACTCTGACTTAAACGCGTATACACATTAGTCAAATTATACGGCGTCTCCTGCATATGTACATGCTCCGTCATAATCAAGCGCGTATTACCCTCTGCGGCAATGACCCGCCAGACGATACCACGCGAATCCGTAAACGTCGATGTCAACCCGGGAGCCGGCAAAGGTGGCAACGTTGGCACGGCCTCCGACCCCGCCGCCCCAAAATGAGCATTACCCCAGAACTGACCCCAAACCCCACCTTCAGCGGCGGGATTACGCACCGCATAATTCCAAGC
>JGI990J12352_1000074_pt1 | contig 21136 bp, 19 predicted proteins | sample Intmic4MA4BA4MSA_FD_12352 | JGI IMG/M metagenome (IMG submission 12352) | reverse complement strand
TTGACTTTTGACTTTCGAAAAAGGAAACAACAAAAACAAGAATGGGTCGAAATCGACAACAAAAAAATATTTGACATCATGGTTTAAAACTCAAAAAAATGGCGCAAGGCAACGTTACGACCTTGCCTGCGTCTCAAGGGTGACAATTCACAGCCATATCAATTCACCTTCACCAAACTCAAAAATTATAATGATGGACTGACCAAAAGCGGGCGAGGTGGATTTCTTGGTCTATTTTTAGACTAAACTCTGTGAGTGGGTCTCAAAAAATTTCAAAGATCACCGCAGTTTGGGGTTTGTTTTGATGAATTAGTATAACTGTGAATTGTGTCATTCTTAAAGGGTTTTAAAAAAGAAAACGTTTTCACCCTCTTTTCAAAATGGAAGAAATATGGTAGACTAGATATAACGAGAAGGCGCCCGATCATAACGAGAAGGCGCCTTCATACTGAGAAAAATTCGGTAAAATAACGATTTTTGGCGCACTTCTGAAGTTTTGGAGGTGCTTTTTTCATGTTTTTTAGAGTGTGAGTTAATGTTATTAGAGATTAGTACCACTACATATTAAGCGCTGTCAGTGGCGCTCAAAGGAGACTGGATAAGTATGGATAAGGTGATAAAGATTCAAGAAGCCATTGATAAAATTCAAGAAGGCGCAGTTATTATGTTTGGCGGTTTCATGGGTAATGGATCGGCTCATGCGATGATTGATGCTTTGGTCGAAAAAAAAGTTAATAATCTTACCATCATTTGTAATGATTCTGGGTTGATCGATTATGGTGTTGGAAAACTTGTGGTGAATAAGCAAGTCAAGAAAATAATCGCTTCTCATATTGGCCTCAATAAAGAAACAGGACGTCAAATGAATTCAGGCGAGTTGGAGGTTAACCTTGTACCACAAGGAACGCTTGTTGAGCAAATTCGTGCTCATGGTTATGGCTTAGGAGGCTTCCTGACTAAAACAGGTGTCGGTACATTGGTTGAAGAAGGAAAAAAGTTAATTGAAGTGGATGGAGAAACTTATTTATTAGAAAAACCGCTCAAAGCGGATTTTGCGATTGTTTTTGGATCAGTGGTGGATAAGCGAGGGAACGTTGTATACAAAGGATCAGTAAATAATTTCAATCATGTGATGGCAAGTGCCGCTGATACCACTATTGTTGAAGCAGAGAAGCTGGTCGAAATTGGTGAAATGGATTCAAATGCAATTGTAACGCCAGGCGTTTTTGTCAATTATATTGTAGATGGAGGTGTTTTGTAATGGATAAGCATGAAAAACAAGTTTTTATTGCTAAGCGTGTCGCACAAGAATTAGTAGATGGTAGTGTTGTTAATTTAGGGATTGGATTGCCGACGAAAGTTGCTAATTATGTTCCTGATGGAATGACTGTTCATTTTCAGTCAGAGAATGGATTTGTTGGTTTGGGGCCGACTCCACCAGAAAAAGCCATTGATGCAAACATTGTCAACGCTGGTGGGCAACCTGTTTCGATTTTACCTGGTGGTTCTTTCTTTGATAGTTCTACTTCGTTTGGAATCATCCGTGGTGGACATGTTGATTTAACTGTTTTGGGAACACTTCAAGTTGATGAGAAAGGAAATATTGCTAATTATATGATTCCTGGAAAAATGGTACCTGGTATGGGCGGAGCTATGGATTTATTAAATGGTGCAAAAAAAGTCATTGTCGCCATGGAACATACTCAAAAAGGCGCTCATAAAATTTTAAAAGAATGTAACTTACCTTTAACAGCACTTGGCGCAGTGGATATGATTGTTACTGAGATGGGGGTAATAGAAGTAACGAAAGATGGGTTAGTTTTAACGGAAATAAATCCTGAATATAGTGTTGAAGAAATTCAAGAGGCAACTGAGGCTACTCTAATCATAAGTGAAGCTGTGAAATAATAATAATTTCTGTCCAAAATCATCACATCTTTGAGGCAATTTTTTCACTGGACGTTGTCGATCCCAACTCAGTTATGTTTTAGGCGCGTTGCGTTTTTTGTGCACGCAGTATAGAAGAAGTGTAAATGAACATGTTAAGCTTTTGTTAATTCTTGAAGTTTCATTTGTTAGCGGAAGGTTTGTTTTATAGTCTATAAAAATAAGAATTAGTAGCTGAAGTTTCGGGAGAGGTCTAGTTATGAAAAATTACGATAATATCTTCAAACAAAACAGAACTTCTTGTATGTTGTACAAATATTATGATGTTAGATTACTTAGATGTGTGTTCATTTGTTGCGATAGTTCTGATTCGTTTAGACAATGTTATTAAGTACATATTAAACGCTGTCAGTAGTGCATAAAAGAGAGAGGAATGGAGTGTTTAATTTAATTATTCTCATTCTATTTAAAATGAAAAAGCTAAGGAATGTTTAAGATGTTTAAAAAAATTACAAATGCTTGTGTAAAATTTGTACAAAATTATATGCCCGATCCATTTTTATTTTGTATTATGTTAACGTTTATGTTGTTTATTTTTGGGATGATGTTTACCTCTCAAAGTCCACTTGGTATGATTGTTCATTGGAATGAAGGCTTTTGGGGTTTGCTCTCATTTGCAATGCAGATGGCATTAGTATTAGTGTTAGGTCATACGCTGGCAAGTGCTAAAGCATTTAAAAATGGTCTTACTTTTTTAGCTAAAATACCAAAAACACCAACTGGAGCCATTATCATGGTAACTGTTGTATCATCCATAGCTTGTATTATCAATTGGGGGTTTGGGTTGGTTATCGGCGCACTGTTTGCCAAAGAACTTGCTAAGGAAGTAAAAGGCGTTGATTACCGATTATTGATTGCTTCTGCGTATACAGGATTTTTATTATGGCATGGCGGATTTTCTGGCTCAATCCCTTTATTGTTAGCCTCGGGTGGGGAGTCTGTTTTTGATGCTACAGCAGGGATTATTGGTATGGAAGGGATCCCGATAAATGAGACAATTTTTTCTAGAGTTAATTTAGTGATTATGGCTGTTTTATTTGTGACCTTACCATTTTTAAATGCGGCAATGCATCCAACAAAGGATAAAGTAGTCACGATAGATAAAGAACTGTTAAAAGATGGTGCTGAATTTAAAGAGTTGGCAAAAGGAGATATGAGTCCTGCTGATAGATTAGAAAATAGTAGCGTCATTACGATGTTAATTGTTGCGATGGGATTTACCTATATTGTTTATTTTTTCATAACATATGGCTTTAACTTAAACTTAGATATTGTTAATTTTATATTTTTGTTCTTAGGTCTTGCTTTTCATAAGACACCAAAACGATTTTTGCACGCATTGAGTGGTGCTGTTAAAGGGGCAGGCCCAATTATGCTTCAGTTTCCATTTTATGCGGGGATAATGGGGATGATGTCAGGTGTAAATGCTGATGGTGTCTCTCTAGCCATTTTAATTTCTGATTTTTTTGTTCAAATCTCAACTACTGTGACGTTTCCAGTGTTGTCATTTCTAAGCGCAGGAATTGTGAATATTCCCGTCCCATCAGGTGGTGGACAGTGGGTTTTGCAAGCTCCAATTATGATTCCAGCTGGTGTTGAACTAGGAATCGAACCTGCGAGAACAGCGTTGACTATTGTTTGGGGTGAGGTTTGGACTAATATGATTCAGCCGTTTTGGGCGCTTCCTGCACTTGGAATTGCAGGTCTTGGTGCAAAAGATATTATGGGGTTTTGTATAATCGTTTTAATGTACACGGGAGCTATCATCGCTTTAGCGTTGACTTTGTTCGGAATATAAACGTTATTAGAATGAAATAAGCCAGAACTAAGTTCCGGCTCCTTCCCGAACCCAGCGGGCTAAGTCGGTTGTTTTACATCGCATTATAGGAGCGATAGCTTCCTTTGGAAGCACATATAAAGCGCAAGAACGTGCGCACAAAAAGGAGAGATCATAGTGAGTAAAGAAGTAGTGATTATATCAGCAGCAAGGACAGCAATTGGTAACTTTGGTGGTAGTCTAGCCAGTTTATCAGCCGTTGACTTAGGAGTAGTTGCAACTAAAGAAGCGATTCAGAGAGCGGGTATTTCACCGGATCTAATTGATGAGGTTTACATCGGAAACGTCCTAAATGCAGGAAGTGGACAAGGTGTGGCACGGCAAATAGCAGTGGAAGCAGGAATACCAGTAACAACGCCAGCTATGACGCTCAACATGATTTGCGGCTCAGGACTTCGAGCAGTAAGTTTAGCGGCTGGATTAATTAAAGCAGGTGATGCAGACGTTATTTTAGCAGGTGGAACTGAGTCGATGTCAAACGCTCCTTATGTGATGCCAAAAGCTAGGACAGGACTTCGCATGGGTGATGGTACCATTGTCGATACCATGATCAAGGATGGACTTACGGACGCATTTAGCAACGTTCACATGGGAATCACAGCTGAGAACCTAGCCGAGAAATACGAACTCACACGACAAGAGCAAGATGAATTTGCGGCGCATAGCCAAAATAAAGCAGAAGCAGCGATTGCCGCTGGAAAGTTCAAGGATGAAATTGCGACCATTGAAATCCCACAACGCAAAGGAGAGCCAGTTATCTTTGATGCGGATGAATTTCCTAGAGCAGGCGTTACTGCAGAAAAACTTTCAAAGTTACGCCCAGCATTCAAAAAAGATGGAACCGTAACCGCAGCCAACGCTTCTGGACTTAACGATGGCGCAGCGATGCTCGTCTTGATGTCAAAAGAAAAAGCGGATGAATTAGGGCTTAAACCGATGGCAAAAGTCGTTTCGTATGCTTCGCATGGTGTAGATCCGCAAATCATGGGCTACGGCGTTGTACCAGCCACCGAAAAGGCGCTGAAACTAGCAGGAAAAACAATTGATGAGATGGATTTAATCGAGTCAAACGAAGCCTTCGCTGCACAAGCTTTATCAGTAATTAAAGGGCTCGGCATTAAAGATACAAGTAACGTCAACGTCAACGGTGGAGCAATAGCACTGGGACATCCAATCGGTGCTTCAGGAGCACGCGTTCTTACGACGCTACTTTACGAAATGAGACGTACAGATGCAAAAACAGGACTTGCTACACTATGCGTAGGTGGTGGAATGGGTACAAGTTTGATCGTTGAAAAAATGTAGTCATATTCACAGATGGATAAATATTACAGTCAAAAATAAGAAAATTTAAATGGCGCAAGGCAGAGCTACGCAACTGCCTGCGTCTTAGGTTAATATTCACGCCACATCAACCCATCATCATCGAATTCAAAAATTGTAATGAAGGATTGGCCAAAAGCTAACTTCCAATGAACTAACGTCAAGGGAGTGGATCTTTTGGCCTATTTTTCAAGCCAATTCTGCGAGTGCGCCCTGGAAAAATTCCTAAAACCATGACAATTTTTGAGTATGATTCGAAGAATTAATATTTAGTGTGAATAAGTAACATTCCAAGTTCACAAAATTTGGAGAAGAGTAACACGCACGCTTTTTCCTTTTCAAGAGCGTTATCTTGATTTTGTATAAAAACACCCCTCCTTCATTTCACGGTTCTTACTCAAGTTTGGTTGATAGATGAGAAAATACAAGCCAATCTAAAAAGCTCTAACATAGTATCACGCCAGTATTAGAAGCTGTTTCTCTAGTACAAAACACCGTAATTAACAACCCAAAACCTGATGAAAATTCCAAACTCCATCGTCAGCGGCCACCTCACATACTTTCCTAGTACGAGTCGTTAAACCATCCACTGGAAGGTTTTTACTTCCTCGAATTTTGAAATTTTTATTTAAGCGGTATTGTCTCATTAATTACTAAGCCTTGTACTAGGTAAAGTCGTTTTTTGGATTCACAAAGCTCCATCTTGCCACCCAAAACCAAAAAAGACCTTCGATTCAAAGAGCCTGGGAGGGCTCAAATCGAAGGCCATTAGACTTGCACTTTGAAAATTCAAAGTGACAAGTTAGATTATCCATCAAGTTACTTTAATTAATGTAGCTAGATAACAAATAGGGCGAAAATCTTGGGTGCCTTATTAGTTTTTTCACTTTTTCGAGGTCGGGGTTGCAAGCAACCCCAGAATCCTTGTCGTAAGGTCTCTCATTAATTATTTTTGTAAGCACTTGATCTAAGACTTCATCTGGCGTGCAGATGAGGTTTAGTGTGTTTAAAACTAAATGCTTAGAAATGGCGATTCATTTCCAAGTTTGTTACCACCCTAGTCTGATGACACGGGTATATAGTGATTGTCTACCAAATTGCCACGGATTCGATCCTGACCCCATTAATATATCAAGGACGTTTCCTGTGACAGCACCTCCTCTATCAAGTACAACGGCTAAACCGATGCCCTCGATATCCATTATGGTTCCGCAAGGAAATTGATGCCCAGCAGCAATAATCCTTACAGAGCCAAATGTTGAGTCGTTAAAGTGAATATCTTGCCTCACGTCTCGACCATTACATGCAACACGACCTGTACATCCTGGACAATCTGCCAAATAAGCTGTTACACTCGCTGTAAATGAGTCAAGTGCATCATGACTTGGGGCATTTGCCACGGCTGTTACGTTAGCCGCATCGCCTGCAGGTGCTGGTCTTGGAGGGTTTGGCTCGGGCTCAGGTTCCGGATCTGGCTCTGGGATACCTGTCCCAATGACAACAACTCTTCTCGTGCCTTCCTCAACGACATTGATTTCAACTTCTTCAGAGCTGTATTCTTCACCATTTCTAAATGTAATAGCTGTTACATGCTCAGTAATTTTAGGAGTCCCTTCTTCTCTTACTTCGCGGTCACCATCAAGTAAATCAGTAGTGTAAATGTATTCTGTCTCTAAGACTTCTTCTACATACTCTGATTCTAACTCGTATTCAAATCTTGTAAGCTCGATTTGAACACCGTCAGTAACTAATGGGCTGCTAAGCGCAATCGGTGTTTCTCCTTCTGGGGTAGATGCAGTTTTAGTGACGGTTAATTCATCAGCTAAACCGACTTCAACATCGTGCGCGTATAGCACGTCATCCACATTTGCTTCAGTTGTCATCACATAAAAGCGAGTTCCGCCATCATTGATTACAACTGATTGAGCGCGTGTAATTTCAATTTCGATACCATCATAGACATCGTCATCTAATTCTACATTTAGCTCATCAAAGTTTCCAAACTGAACGTCATTATCAATCAACATGTCGATGACAGTTTCGAATTCAGTTGTAAATATTTTTAGCTCATCACCATCGACGATGGTTACTTCTTTACTGTTTACGTAGGTCAAGTTAGATTGCATCATAGCGAAGATACTAACTAGCACAATGCCAAGAGACATCATATACGCCAATTTATCTCGTTTCTTTTGCATGTGTCTGCTACGATCAAGGTTCCAACTCACTAAATCTCTAGCTGGCCTGGTCGTAACAGGTCACCTCCTTCTTTTCTTGGGGTAAACACAAGGAGTAATCTGTACAAGTTTGCACCTGCACTATCTAGACGGAGCTTACGACATGGAATATGGTAACATGATATGATTCCAATGTCAAATAAGTGAGCACCTTCAAACGCAAGAAAGCGTTATCCTTCGCCCGAAAACGACTGGATTTGCCTAAAAATTTTAAAATATTTCAAAGGGTGCGCGACACACTTAAATTTCGACATTTACATCAATCATGGTTTAAAATTTCAGTTGTTTTAAACGTTAATTAGTATAAGTCGCGCATTAGAAAAGCCCCATCCTAGACTCCAGGATGGGGCTGATAAAGTGTAAATTTTCATCCATATATCAAAGCCCAAGAGACTGGCGGTCGGCTTTTCTTAGAGTCCGTCAGCCATCCTAGGTTCAGCTTATAGAATTTCTTAACACTCCAGCTACTCTAGAGTGTCTTTGTCTTGTGACTACATCACAATTCACCTAGCTCTCTCGATTTTATAGATTAATCTGCGATTCAAAAATGAAAGTTTCAAAATTTTCGTAATTATGACATATTCGTCTCCACATAAGTCTTCGAATTTTTTCAAAACCATGTCTAAAGCCATGCCCGATTTGATAATTGGCAATATACTATTATTGTAGTGCAAAGTGAGGCGGGTAAATTTATGAGCGCTGAGACTGAGCTACCAAAAAAGATTAAGGGAGTTGTTTCATTTATGTGTAATCGTTGCCAAAGGCCTTGCCATTGTCGTTGTCATTGTCGTGGAAATCGTCGTAGAGAGTGTCGTAGAGAATGTCATCGTGGGTGCGAGGAATTGTTTTCAAATGAGAGACGTAATTGTAGAGAATGTCATCGCGGGTGTGAAGAATTGTTCTCAAATGGAAGATGTGGGTGTGGAAATGTACGCGAAGAACTGTTTTTAAATGGAAACTGCGGGTGTGAACATGGACGCGATGTAGATATTGATGTAGATATTGATGTTGATGTAGATATTGACTTTTTAAATGAAGAAGGATTTAATTTTGAAAATGGATTCAACGAAGGACGTAGAGGCTGTGGATGTAATGGATCTGAAGAAGTTATCGTTGAGCCGACTGTATTCTGCCAATCTAATAGTAGACACCACCATCAAAACGTAAGGCATATTGTACCAGTTCTTGTCAGAGAAAACCATCATCACCACAGACATCATGAGTACGATTTCAGAACCGCTTATGATCGTAGACATCATAATCACGAGCATGGCGTAATGCCAAGAAACCAGTTCTGTAATGCAGCAGGATTTGAAAATGATAGAAGATGTGATTTCGAATAAAATTAGTGGTTGATCATAGTCATTTAGGCTGATCCTTGTGGTCGGCTTTTTTAGTATTTAGTAACACTTAGCAGTAGACTTGCGTAGTATATTAACAAACGCCCAGAAATAAAATGGAAAGAGGATTTCAAATTGTGTAGGCGATTTTTCTTTCAAGGTCGGCAAATCGCCACGTCCTAGAGCTTCTGACGATCGATTTGGCTTTGAAATTCAAACAGAGGTTAATATAACGTCGTATATTCGTATAAGTATGAATCTAAATCACCCAAGCCGTAGACTCCATGGCTTGGGTAATGCTAAGACGCGAAGCGCCATTAAAAGCGAGTTGAACGGGTATATACATGTTGTGGGAAGAGGGGTGTCTAACTTGACTAAAGATGATAGAAGTGGCATGGCAGGATTTGCTAATGAATATACTTGTAAAAACGTAGGTGAAAAATCAACGCGAAAATCGGTTTTTTGTGAAGTAAGAGAGAAAAGAGTTGTTACCGATCAAAGTAGATTGTACTTGATTTTGTTCTGTATATTGGTAATTGCTTTCGGTATAGCGACAGCAACAACAAAAGAGAGATTAGGGGGAATGTGTCATTATGTCCGATATTAGAGAGATTGTAACCAAAGCCGTCATTGGTAGCGGTGTGAAGAAATTTGGTGTTACTGCCAGTTTGCCTATTTCACATGAAGTCGATGCCGTTTTAGGAAGTCATACGCTAAATCACAAATTTGATGGCGCAAAGGCAGAAAACAATGTTGAAGTCACAGGAACATTTGATGTCCATATTTGGTACGTTCATGACGGGAACAAACAAACTTACGTCGTGCGCCAGACCATTGATTACGGTGATTTCGTTGTCGTTGACGGTAAACTGCGCGATGAATTGCTACCTGCCGATGAAGTTTCAATCGAGCGAACCGTTGCACCTACAGTAGCAGGTATTCGCCTTGAAGCGGGAGCCATTTTAGTCGACGTTGAATTTGAACTCCTCGTACAAATTATCGGTGAGACGAAAATGCGAGTGGCAATACTGGGTCCAGCGCCAGACAACAAGACCTACTCCATGCCAGCCTTAGACGAATTTGCAGACATTGATGAGGCGATTAACACAGAATTTCTAAACGGCATCTTGTAGATTGAAGATCATACTTCAAAGGGCGCAGACGAGCAGAACTCGTCGCGTCTTTTGGGCGTTGTGTGGAATATTACGCTTTGAGCGGAATTAATACAACCAGAACCTCGTTTGTTACCATTCATAGCACGGAAATCTGAATTATTTCTATAATTGTGATTGTTTTTTGAAATGTGAAAATTAGTATTGACTGCCAGCTATATAATAAATAGTTTTTGAGGACGAGACGTTCCGGGCGAAGTTCGGCGCTTCTCGCTTTTTAAATTGACAATAAAAATTTTGTGTGCTATTGTTATGGAAGTAGATGTTTTGTGCGCGGAATATCTGGAAGAGGAGGAGATTTCAATGGCGATGTTTGAGATAAATGGTGTGAATATTTTTTACGAAGATCTCGGGAATAAAGAGAGCGAGTATTGTGTCGTGTTTTTTAATGGGGCGATGTCGACGACGAGTAGTTGGGGGTTGTTGTATCCGGTATTTGAACGAATGGGGTGGCGCGTGGTTTTGCACGATTACAAGGGGCAATTGAAGTCCGATAAACCAGCGGGTCCATACACGTTTAAGGAGCATGCTGATGAGGCAAAGGCGTTGCTTGAGCATCTTGGGGTGAAACAGGTGCATCTAATTGGGACGTCATATGGGGGGCGCGTGGCGATGGAGTTTGCGTTGCTATATCCAGAGATGAGCCAGTCGATGTCGATTATCAACTCATTTAGCGAGTCGGATTCGTATGTTGATACGCTGGTTGCAGGTTGGGATAAGACACGTGTAGTCGGCAATGGCGAGAATTTTTTCTGGAGTGTGGTACCAATATTTTATGGCAAGACATTTATCGAAAAAAATCAAGCCGATTGCCAGAAGCGAGCGGAGGCACTGGACGCGGCAGATGCAGAATTTTTCGTGGGTCAAAAGGCTATCTATGACACATTTTCAGCTGACATCTACATGACGGATCGCTTACATGGAATTAAATGCCCAACCCTTGTCGTTGTAGGCGAAGAAGACCTCCTGACCCCTATGAAATTTTCTGAAATCATCGTGCAAAACATTCCAAATACAGAATTTATAACCGTACCAGATTGCGGTCATGTTACGATTGCGGAGAAGCCAAAAGAATTGGAATCAATCGTCCTTGGATTTGTTATGAAACAGACTTTTTAAAATTTTTCAAGTGGCGCTACAATCAAAGCTGAGACGAATGTGTTAGACTTCCGAAAATCTTGAAATTTCCATTTGTTTTGCCACAGGCGTCAAAAACAAATGGAAACGAGAGATTATCGGAAGCCTATGAGTCGAAGTGGGGCCGCGTCTTTTTCTTCGAATCGGCTATAGAGTCCATAGCCGATTCGGACCTATATAACAAGGAGGCAAAATAGATTCATGCTAGAAATATTTGAAAATACCTGCATACTACTTGCAAAAGCAGAACAAGCCCACTTTCAACATACAAAGACTCGTTTTTTACAAGAGAGAGGCGACATTACACCCGTGCAATGGCTTGTTCTTTGCGCCCTTTTCAAAAAAGATGGTGAGAGCATCACACAACTTGCAAAGCGTTGCTACCTTGATAACTCCACCATTACAGGCGTTATAGACAGGCTTGAAAAAGCAGAATATGTCGCTCGTGAACCACTTGAAGGCGACCGCAGAGTCTATAAAATCGTACTTTTGCCAAAGGCCTATGAAATCAAAGAAAAATATACCGAAATGTCAAGCAACATCCGTGCGCACATGCTAGAAGATTGCACAGACGAAGACGTCGTAACCTTCCGAAAAGTGCTGCTAAATATATTTGAAAAGCTCAAAAATTAAAGGACGTAATGGCGCACATCCGAAAATTTTTTTCGGATGGCGTCTCGAAGATTTACAACGAAGAGAGAGTGTCAAAAGCTGGTTTATGGTTTTCAAAAAAATACCAAAAGACGAGGAATCGGATGTGCATACAGCACAATCTGATTCCTCGCCATTTTCCCTATGTTTTTTATTTTTCGAGTCTTGCTTCAAGTTCGGTTTTTAAGTTTTCAAATCCAGGTTTGCCGAGTAGCGCGAACATGTTCTTTTTATAGGCTTCGACGCCAGGTTGGTCGAATGGGTTGACGCCGAGTAGGTAGCAAGTCATGGCACAAGCTTTTTCAAAGAAGTATACAAGGTAACCAAAGCTATGGGCTGATAATTCTGACAGATTGATAATCATGTTTGGCGTCCCACCATCAGTATGCGCCAGAAGTGTTCCTAAAAAGGCCTTCTTGTTGACGAAATCGACTGTTTCCCCTGCTAGGTAGTTTAGTCCATCCAGGTCAGTCGCTTCTGCTTCAAGTGTAATGTCTGATTTTGGGGTTTCAATGTTGATTACGGTTTCGAATAAGTCTCGACGTCCTTCTTGGATGTATTGACCCATTGAATGAAGATCGGTTGAGAAGCAAACTGATGCAGGGAAAATTCCTTTGCCATCTTTACCTTCTGATTCTCCAAAGAGTTGCTTCCACCACTCGTTGAAGAACATGAGTGATGGCTCATAATTCACCAAAATTTCAGTTGTTTTCCCTTTGTTATAAAGTGCATTTCTGATAACTGCATACTGATACGCAGCGTTTTCTGATAGATTTGGATTGCTGTACTCAGTTGCAGCGTCCTGGGCACCTTTCATCATGACTTCAATATCGATACCTGCAGCTGCGATAGGTAAAAGCCCAACTGCGGTAAGGACTGAGAAACGTCCACCTACATCATCAGGGACAACAAACGTCTCGTAGCCTTCCTCATCTGATAAAGTTTTCAAGGCACCCTTGCTTTTGTCTGTTGTTGCAAAAATTCGCTTGTTTGCTTCCTCTTTTCCCACTTTAGAAATGAGTAATTTTTTAAAAATTCTAAAGGCGATTGCAGGTTCAGTCGTCGTTCCAGATTTAGAAATAACATTAATTGAGAATGTTTTTCCTTCTAGATACTTAATCAAGTCGTTCATGTATGCGCTTGACAAATGATGCCCAACGAAAATAATTTGTGGGCCTTTTCTATCTTTACCATCTTGTAAATTATAGAAGTGGTTGCTTAACGCTTCTATAGCTGCACGTGCGCCTAGGTATGAACCGCCGATTCCGATGACTAACAAGACATCAGAGTCAGATTGGATTTTAGACGCTGCCTGCTGGATACGTGAAAATTCCGCTTTATCGTAATTACTTGGTAATGATATCCAACCTAAGTAGTCACAACCAGCGCCATTTCCCATGTGAAGTTGTTTATGAAGCTCCTTCACCACTTCCGCTTTATATTCAAGCTCGTGCCCCGCAAAAACGTTTCCTAAATTACCGTAATCTAATGTTAATACTTTGTTCATTATCTTTTCCTCCTTCTGGTNTTCAGTGCTTTTTTAATCCAATTTGGCATTTCCCTTGCAAGTGGTGCGAACCCATTATTGTACTCATCACCTAGCGGTTGTTTAGGGGTTCGATTAGCTTTAAAAGGTGATTTTCCCGATGGTTTATGGAGCCTGAGATTGGCTTGACTTTTTTCTACATTTAATGCCAATATTTCAACGCTAACGATCCAACCTATTTTGAAAAGTTCTTCCCGTTTTCGATGGGTATCGTTTGGCATATTCGAAATATGAATGAGACCAGCACATCCATCGCTTAAACGAACAAAGACACCATAGGACTGAATGCCTGTAACTTTTCCCTGTACTACTTTTCCTACTTCAATACTCATCGTCGGCGCCTCCAAACCTATGGTGTAATTAAAAATTTAACTTTAAAAAATCGTACAAATGGCGCTCCCGACGTATACTAATTGTATTCTAAAATCACTATGATTAGTGTTGACTTGAGTTTACTATCCTCCAGGTACGTTGAACGCCAAGCCTCCTAGGTAGTATCTGAAAAATAATGTTACCGGCTTAAAATTCATAAAAATGATAAATATTACACTAAAAATCTCGTGAAACTTGAGAATTATAATCAGTTGTATGTGCTTTCGAAAGATATATTTTATTTTTCAGACACGCCCTAGTACAAGGCTTAGTAATTAATGACACAACACCGTTTAAATAAAAGTTTCAAAATTCGAGGAAGTAAAAACCTTCCAGTGGATGATTTAACGACTCGTACTAGGAAAGTACGTGAGGATGTGCTGACGATGAAGTTTGGAATTTTTATCAGGTTTAGGGTTGTTAATTACGGTGTTTTGTACTAGTAAAATAAAAAATCATCTACAACTAATAGCAATTTTAGAACACAATTAGTATAACGTCGTCACATCTAAAAAGCAACGATAAAAACGTTTCTTATTTTTGATGGTTATAAACGTTTGAGAAAGTTTTCCAACTTATCCATTGCCAATGCGAGTAAATTCTTATCGACGCAATAGCTAATACGAATGAAGTCATCAGCATCAAATGCTAGTCCTGGTACCAGTGCGATTGATTCCTCGATGGCAAGACGCTCGCAAAATTCCCATGATTTTAAGTCGAATTGCTTGATTGATGGGAAGATGTAAAACGTTCCTTCTGGCAAATCAACATCCATGCCCATTTTTACAAGTCTATGATAAACATAATCTCGACGCTCTCGGTAAGATTCGATCATCTCGCTTGGATCATAATCGAGTGCGGCAATTCCAGCATCTTGGATAAATTTATTGACAGAGACGACCATGTATTGATGGATTTTTAGTGCATGTTCGGTAAAAGCAGTGCTTGCAAGCATATAGCCAATACGCCATCCTGGCATTGCGTATGGCTTTGATAAGCTTTGGCATACAATGATATAGTCGCGAATATCTTGATATTTAGAAATGCCAAGCCTTCTTTTGCTATATAAAATCTGATTATAGACCTCATCACTGATAACGAAGAACTTGTGTTTTTTGACAGCTTGGTGCACAATTTCTAACGATTCATCAGTCAATATAGAACCTGTTGGATTATTAGGTGACGTTAAAATAATGGCTTTTGTCTTGTCGGTAATAGCCTCATCAAGCATCTCCTTTGAGAGTTGGAATCTATTCTCACTCGTATCAATTGCAACAACTTTTCCCCCAGCAAACATCACAATATTTTTATACAACGGATATGATGGTGATAAAACAATGATTTCATCCCCAGGACTTAACATTGTTAAGATAGCTGTTGTCAATGCCTCAGTAGCACCAACCGTAATCGTTACCTCAGATGGCTTGTAATCAACCTTGTTGACACGCTTCTCAAACTCGCAAATTTTTTGGCGGAAATCTAAATTACCAGGCGTCTGAGCGTACTGCGTCTTATCTGCATCAAGTGCTGCAATACAGGCCTTCTTAATCACATCAGGTGTAGCGAAATCAGGTTCCCCAAGCGTCAATATATACTTTGCTCCTACACTTCTCGCATAGTCACTGAACTTACGAATTAAACTTTCTTCAATTTCAAGCACACGCTCATTTAACAACCCCTTCACCGAAACTGCCCCCTCATTTCGTACGTCTCTTTATATTATAACAATCCTACGCTCAACTTTCAATTTTATTTTTTTAGAATACATTTTTGAACGTTGGCATATTTTTCATTGTGATTTTTTAGGACGAGGACGTCGGGCGATTTTATCCGGCGGTTTCGCCATTTTAGAGCTCTTGGGTGCTAGTTTTAAATGGTGGAAATTTGTGGTAAAATATAGGTAATAGAGTGATTTAGGAAAGTGAGGGCGCGTGTTTATGTTGAAGATTCCGTATGGTGAAAGTCATTTTGAGTCGCTTCGGACGCAGGGGTATTTGTATGTGGATAAGACGCGATTTATTGAAGAAGTGGAAAAAACGAGAAGATTTCTTCATCTGCGCCCGCGTCGTTTTGGGAAGAGTCTGTTTCTGAGTATGATGGATTGTTATTATGATGTGGCGATGGCGGATCGGTTTGATGAGCTTTTTGGTGGATTGCACGTCCATGAATTTCCGACTGAAAATCGGAATAGTTACTATATGCTGCGGTTTAATTTTTCGGGTGTTCAAAATACGAAGCTGGAGAATTTAGAGCAGGGGTTTGTGGCGAAGGTTAAGGATGGAGCGCAGGCTTTTATTGACCGATATGATTTTGATATTAAGCTTGTAGAGTCTAATTCTGCAGCGATTATTTTAGGGTCATTGTTGAGTAGTTTTGCTGCATTGAAATTGCCGAATAAGGTCTATATGCTAATTGATGAGTATGATCATTTTACCAATTCGGTGTTGAGCGGTGATGGTGAGGAATTTTTGACAGTTCTTCGCCGTGGTGGATTTGTGCGCGCATTTTACGAAGTGATTAAGGAGAAGTCGGAACTTGGAATCGTAGAACGCCTTTTCATAACAGGCGTGATGTCTGTTAGTCTTGATAGTATGACGAGCGGGTTTAATATTGCCAAAAATATGACAACAAATGCTCGTTATGCGGATGTGGTGGGATTCACATCAGAAGAAGTGAAAGATGTGCTAAAGAAAATCGGACTTTCGGAGGAAGCGCAAGAGAGTACGTATGAAGTATTTAGAGAAAATTATAATGGCTATTTATTTTCAGAAGAAAGTGATGTCAGAATTTTCAACTCAACACTCATCAATTACTATCTTAGCGAATGGCAAGACAACGGGAATCCACCGAAAAGCCTCGTAGATGTCAATCTAAATCAGAGTGGTACGACGATAGGGAACATCGTTGATTTGAAAAATCGAGAGGCGAACTATGAACTCATCGGACAAATTGTTGAAGATAAAGAAGTGATAGGCGAGCTTCAACCGTTTATCAACATCGACAAAAAATTCGATGAAGACGACGTTATCACTATGCTATATAATATCGGAATTTTGACAATACAAAATATCGAAGGTCGTATTAGATTTGTGATGCCAAACAAGATAATCGAACGAATCTGCTACAAATATCTGAGTGACCTAACTCAGAAAAAAGCAGATTATCAAGTAAACGGAAGAAAAAGAACGGTAGCACTTAGAGTATTAGAAGAAACGGGAGACATCGAACCGATAACCAAATTAGCCGAAGAATTTCTAACGCATATATCGAATCGAAATTTGCGAAAATTTGATGAAAAATACGTCAAATTAGTTTACTTCATGTTTCTGGCATCAACAGACCAACTTTTAGTTTATAATGAATTTCCAGCAAGAAACGGATTTATCGACCTGCTGATCAAAAAATCACCTGGGAGCAACGCAAAATATGGCTCTATCATCGAATTCAAATACATCAAAAAAAGCGACACAACCGACGCAAAAATCGAATCCGAACTTGTAGAGGGAATCGCCCAAATCGAAGAATACAGCAAAGACGAACGAATCAGTAAAATCCCGAACCTAAAAAAATACGTCATCGTCTTCTCAGGCTATGAAGTCGTAAAACTTCAAGAATTATAAGGGCGCAGACGAGATGAACTCGTCGCGACATTAGACCCTTCCTTCCACAACGAAAAATATCCAACTTTGGGTTCAAAAAAAGGTGGGAATATGGTAGACTAGACATAACGAGAAGGCGCCAGGTCATAACGAGAAGGCGCCTTCATACCGAGAAAAGACTTGGTAAAATAAGACCTTAAAGCGCCCTTCTTCGGAAAAATGAGATGAGGTGTTTTTTTATGGATGCAAATAAAAAGAGGAAACTGCGAACGGGAATAATGGCAGCGTTGCTGATGATGTTAATCTTGCTAACAGGGACATATGCATGGACGCAGTTTAACAACGTCGGTTTCAACGCAGTAGATGTTGGGACGAACTTTGGGGGAAGATTCCATAATAATTTGGAAGTTAGAGAAAACTCTGGAGTAGGAACATATAATCCGAACGTATTTGCAGAGAACTTTGGAGATAATAGGATATTCGTGCGAGTGAAGTTGAGAGAATTTATGTCAACGACGGCGCAAGGGATTCCATTGATAGAAGGGACGAGTATCAATCATTCGAATGGACGAGGTAATCGAGATGGAACAGAAAACAATGAAAGACCGTGGCCGGCGTATCAAGCGCAAGCTAATAATGTGCACGAAAGAAGAGTAGGGTCAGATTCGGCAGTGATAGGAAGAAATGTAGACTGGACGCTGGGACATACAGGTGGACCAATGTGGTATATGCCAACATTTAATCAGGCAAATATTCAAGCAAACCCGACAATAGATGCATCATTGGATGGAACAATATTTGAAAATAACCCAAATGCGTTTCAAATGATAGAGGCGAGTGGGGATGCGGTGGATGCCGATAGCGAGTGGATTTGCAATAACGACGCCAGATGCAGCGAGTGCATTTAGAGAAGGGGTGCAGACGTCGCCACAAAGAGCGGGGGCAACGCCAGAAGATAATGAATATAGTGATGGGACAAGAAATTTCTGGGCGCCAGAAGGAGGAAATCCAGCAATCTCGGTAGAAATGCCGGTTGTGTACGTGAATGATGAGGGAGAATTGGTGCAAACTACGCCAACTTCGCATGAAGCCCAGCAAACAAATATGCCAATGACAGCGCCAAATGGGGATCCGATAGTAGTACCAGGAATAGAAAATGGAGTGATGACGTTTGCGCAGTGGCATGGGGCAGATATGCCAATAGGAAATTTCTGGGTGATGGACGCAGAAGAGGGTTGGTTTTATTACGCAATGCCATTACCTGGTGGACAAGCAACATCGATGTTGTTGAGTGGAATAGAAGTGAGCGATAACAATGATGAAGGGATAGAATATGTCATTCAGGTGGATGCGCAGTTTGCAATCAGGTCAAGAGTGGCAACAGATATGTTTGATGAGGAAAACGAGCCAGTACCACAAGATGTAGCTATGTTGTGGGGAGAATTTGGATATGAAGTGGAATTCGAAGGACAAGATGAGCCACTAGTAATTGAAAGAGAGACACCAACATTGGCAACAGAGGGGTCGATAAGTATGTCGAGAGTGTCGCTAATGGGTGGAACAGGAGTGTCAGTTCCAAATCCAACAGTGGTATGGACAATAGAGGGACCAGTCCCAGGGTCATCAGCGCCACCAGGAATAACAGTTGTTTCGGCGACAGGAGAAATAACAGTAGATAATACGGCAGTTGGGGGAGAAGGAGTGGCGTATGTTGTGGCAACGGCAGAGGCATCAAGTGGTGGGATGGCAGAAGCGAGAAGGCGAATTGACGTCCTTCAATTTTTGCCAAACTTACCAGCAGTAGCACATCTACAAGAGAATGTAGAATCAGGGGCGTCATTGTGGACGGATCCAGAAACAGGAATCGTATGGCGAGTGTTGTTGCCAGATGATGGAAATGGAAATGCATTGATAATGACAGAACATGTGCATGGACTCGGGACACCATTTAGAAATGATGGAATAAACGGATTTAGAACGTTTGAAGGTTCAAATCTGCAGACAGTGATGAATGAATGGTATAAAGAAAATGTTGGAGCGCATATAAGAGCAGCAGGATTAAGCTATGAATTCCAAAATGGTGTAAGACAGAATATATCATCAGGGTCAAATTCAGTAGTAGAAGACGGGCAAACAATAAGCGCAGGGATAGAAGTAGACTTTGTAGGAGGAACTGATGGAGCGATTGCCCCATGGGTATCACATACAAATACAGCGATGCAATGGGGAATGAATATGACACGAGGGATGACACGTCCGACGGGAAATCCTGGTTCTGGAGAAGTATTCGCATTGAGTTTAACAGAAATATATACGTATTTTGCAGGAACAAGGACAGATGCACATCAGACTCATAATACGCATCTAAATGAAGGAGGAGTGGATAGAGGAGTGGATAGAAGGGCTCAAGCAGCAACAAATGCCGAATTAGAAAATACGATATTTGTGTTCTATTGGTTGCGCTCCCCTGGTTCTAATGAGGATGCCTTGGTGCGCAGAATTGCTGCCTCTGGCAACGTCGCAAACATCAGCGCTAACGTTACCAATAACGACAATGGCTTCCGCCCTGCCTTATGGGTACGTCGCTAAGAGTTTGCTTTACGAACTTACATTTGAAAAAACAAGAATTCAAATGCTAGATGTATTCATGTTTTCCTGCCATTTGTAAAATAATATATTTGATAGAAATCCTCTTAGTTGTTGGTTCGCGCTTATAGCTTTGTAGGATTTCTTTTTTGACTATGGCGCCCAACTTATATTTATACTATTATCTACTAATCCCCAGTTGGCACACATAATAAGATGTGGTATTATAGATTAAAAGTGAAACCGAGCGTGTCAAAATTGCGGAAAATGTTTGAGTGTTCAAAAATGATACTAATCTTATTCTGAAATCGTTGTAGATTTATCGGCTATTTTTTTCATTTTACTAGAAATCGAAGGACGCAGCGTATCTAGAGGGAACGCGCGCCAGAGATGAAAACGTAGAATGGAAAAATAGCCTCCAAGATGCGATGATTTTAGGATAGGGTTAGTGTCCGTACTATCTGTGGGACTTATTTTTGGATGTGAGAAATTTGAGGATAAGGAAAAGTTGAAAGCGACGTCTAGGCTACTAAAAATTTGCTTATTTTGAGTTCAGATATTGTAAATATTGAATAAAAAATTGTGATAGTGAAATTTCGTGTTGATTATTATTTGCTACACACTTATGTATGTACCAATATGGGAATAAGGAGCGCTTTTCAACACGAAATTTCACTATCACATAAAAAACAAAAAATTTTTAGGAGGCTGGAGCTTGAAACTAGACAAGCTATGAGTCGAAGTTAGACCTTCTGCGAAGTGTAGCTAGATATAATTGCCAACAAATTGAATNTTTTTGAAAATCGAAAATTACCTTTAAAATCATTAAGGTGTGCCGTTGGCAATTCAAAAACTTTAAGCATGGAGAAAAGCAAAATGAGTGAAAACAATGCTGAGATTTTAAAAACTAAAAATGGTTGTGGTTGTGGCTGTATTATTCTGCTATTAATTTTACTACCCATTATTATTGCTTTAATCTTGCTTGAGAAAAACTGGCGTGCATGGGATGATTTTTACTCATTGCTCGACTATTTAAAACTCATTTAAAGATATGATACAATAACCAAATCAAGCGTTTTCTTTGCGTGTTTGCAAGACTTTAAAATGATTTAGTGATGGAAAAAATTCAACCAAGACATATGTAATTATCTGCATACGATTGTTGCATTTTTATTTAATGTTTCTTTAATACCATTCTTGAAATAAATTTCAAACCCAAAATTGAAATTAATTGTTGCGATTTTAAGAATTTTAGGATATACTATAAAGTAAGGAATGTAAGGAGTTGGTTTTATGGAATTAGCAAAGGTAACTAGCAAGGGTCAAATTACTATCCCTATAGCAATACGCAAATTTTTAGGGGTAAAAGACGGTGATAAGTTATTATTT
>JGI990J12352_1000073_pt1 | contig 21161 bp, 20 predicted proteins | sample Intmic4MA4BA4MSA_FD_12352 | JGI IMG/M metagenome (IMG submission 12352) | reverse complement strand
TTGTTTTATTTCAAAGTCTTCGTCATCATCGCTAACAATCTCAAAATCTTCGTCATCGTCATCATCATCGCTAACAATCTCAAAGTCCTCATCACTTTCATCATCATCGCTAACAATCCCAAAGTCTTCATCGCCTTCATCATCATCGCTAGTTTCATCATAGAAGTAATCATCGTCGCTAGTTTTGGGATTCTCATCATCAACAGCTTCTGTTTCGTCAAGCTCAAAATCATCGTCATTACCGCCAAAACTTGATGGTGGCAAAATCTTAAATTCCTCTGCCATTGCCAATTGGTGACGTTTTAAGGTGGTCAGCTCATTTTTAGTTTTATTAATGGTTAATTTTAACGATTTNAGCTGTTTTTCTAAAAACTTAATCTTGATGATTGCGGTTTTATCTTCNCTACGATTTTCAAGTTCAAATTTATCTACCTCTAGTTTGTTTAGCTCGACTTTACTAGCTTCAATTAGCGCTTGGGATTCCTGAAGATGGTTTTTTATTTGCTTAGCTACTTGTGTTGATAAAGAGCTGGTTGTTTTAACCTCAAATTCATATTCTTGTTTACCAGTCGGGCAGATGATTTCTACCGCAATTTTATTATGTTTTTTTTTAAGGCTAGGTGTTTTACAAATGACTTCAAATAGTTTGTTGGCTTCACTTAAGCTGTAGGTCTTCTTTAAGCTTTGTCCTGATTCTTTTAGATGGTTTTTAACATTTTTAGTTAGGGTGATAAATTTTAATGTATACATTGCTCGCTCTCCTTTTCTTTTTTGGTTCTTAAAAGTTTGCGCCTCCTAGGTCTGCAGCCCAACCAGCTAGAGCCATTGCTCCTGATATTACTAAAACAAGTAAGACAATATGTACAATTTCTTCTTTAGCCTCGCCACGTCCTCGTTTGGAAAATATCGCATTCACCGCCACAAAGACAATACAAAGCGCTGCGATTGTCGTTGTTACTGGTCTAATGTCACGAATAACGGCTAAGAGGGCATTGTTAAAATCATTAAAAATATTATTTGTTCTCATCATTGGTGTTGTAATTACACTTATCATCCAAGTTCACTCCTTACTTGATTCGTTTTTCAACTTCAACATTAATTAATTTTTGACATTCTTCCTCAAGGATTTTTGCTTTCCATTTAATATCTCCTTGAAATAATGCGATTTGATATCTAATAATTGCCTCGTCACTCCATGCTTTAAAATCACCGCCACGCGCTTCAATTATTTTTCGGGCAACACTAATAACATGAGCTTCACTTTTGGTGTTTTTTGACACTGCTTAACCTCCCAAATTTTATTTTGTTACTTATTATGAAGTTGTTCCTAAGTTGTTGATTACATCATGATCATGCGTCGTTGATGAAAGATATTAAAAAGATCCGTTAAGTCTTTTAGTTGGGCTTTCACAATCAAAACAACGGTAACTAGCACGACCATCAGGATAATAAAAATAACTAGTCTACTAACATTTGTTTCTAACATGCTTTCATCTCCTTGTCATTGAGGCAGCAACACCGGTAAAAGTTGTTTGAAAGTTTGGCACCGGTAAAAATGGAACTGGAATCTTGGCATAGATTGCATAGGTAAGCAATTCACCAAAGTTCAATTGGGTTTCTTGCATTCTTACGGTAAAGCGGCCGTTAAAAAATGTTCGTGAATGCTCATTTAATTCCTCAATTAACGCTTCATTTAAGCCACCATTTCGCTCAATTGTGTAGCTAACGACTTTCCTGAAGCTGTTAATATTTTGGGTTTCGATAAAAAATAAGGTGGTTCCAGCAATTCCTAAAATCACCAATAAGCCAACAAATAAACTCATCAATAAGGTGATCGTTTGTTCTTTCATCCAAGCACCTCCATCAAGCCTCCATTTTGGACTTCATAAATTAAAAAGCTAATCACTACACCTAAGAAAAAGATAATAATTGACATGGTTAGCTTGGTTGAAAATAGTGAGAATTTATTTTCTTTAAATTTAATGATGTCATCAATTGCCGACATTAAATCCTGGCTCATCAATTCGTCCATTTCCTCAATAACTGATAAGTCCGCACTGCCCTGTTTGATATCGTAAATTGTATTCATAAACAAGATGGCTTTATCGGTTTTTGACATTTGTTTAGCGTATTCGGTAAATGGTTTTAAATCGTGAGGATTGTTTGTCATCTCTTCCATCAGTTTCATTAGTTGGTGTTTGTCGGTGGTATCTTCTAGCCGGTACAAAACTTTTTCAAAGGTTGTGTGAAGATTTGCCGAGCCTTTTGATTTTAGATAGGGAATAATCAAACGAGCAAATTTGGCAAATTTAAGCTGACGTTCAAATAGATCTTGCATATACATGGTCTTGATGCTATTCATACTCATCAGATAGTAAAAGATCACAATCGCAAGACCAATCAGTAAGATGCCAGCTAGCTCAAGCACGACAAAGGTTATTAGCGTTGTTAAAACTAAAGTAGCTAGCACAGCCATTTTCTTAAATGTCCAGTTAAGGATTAGCGCTTGTGTGTTATTCATTTCCACGAGCTTTTGGTGGTTTGTCGCACCGAGTAAGACTAGTAATAGCTTTCGCATTTTCCAAGCCATGCCAATTAGTTTAACTTCTGATTTTTCATGGTTTGTTTCATTTTCATCATTGGCTTTAGCTTTGACGTATTTTCCGATACTCAAGATGTCATCATCAAAATAAATCTTGTAGAAATTGTGCATCAAGTAAAGTAAAATCACATAAAACATACCGCCAAAAATATTTCCCACAAGCATTCTTGTAAAGGCTTCGTGATATGTTTTGATACCAAAACTAAACATCACTAGAATAATTAAGGCTCCGATGATTGTGGTAATTAGTTTAATTCCCGCATAATGACCTTCTTTGACTTTAAGGAAGGCTTCGGTATTTCTAACAGCGTCATTATGATAAGTTTTTTGTTGTTTAATGGTTTCGATGTCGTTAGCGCGGCCAACGGTGAGGGCGGTTTCGATTTGTTCAATGAATTGGCAAAATAAGATGTCACTTTCGTATTTTTGACCAAGTTCATCAAAAGCGTAACGAACTTGCGTGCGATTTGCGCCTTCAATCCTTGCTTGTAAGATGTTAATATCATCATGTAATTCGCCTTTGATCCGGCTATTGGCAAGTTCAATTGCGCCTAGGGTGATTTTTTGATCGTCGGTTAAAATCTGGGCTAGAGAGTTGATGAATTTTTGACGTTCATATAAGCTGTCCATTTTATAATTTCGGGTAATTGATTGTTTCATAATTACTTTAAAGCCATAGATTGCGCCAAAGATTCCGGTGATAATTGTGATGATGATTCTGTGAAAAAGTAGCGTCGCAAATCCTGAGGTAAAGATAATTGATGCCAAAAGATATTTTTTATAGTCACCAAGTGTTAGGTTACTGCCATATAACTTTTGCATCGCTTCAAGTTCAGTCGCATCAAAGTACTTTTTTCGCTGATACTTTATTTTTGCCATCTAATTTGACCTCCTTTGAAAATTCAAATTCAAGTCCTTTGCGTTCCATACGTTGCTTAAAGCTTGTTGATAGTTTCCCGGTTTCAGCGATAAATTGTTTTAGTTTGGGGCTATAGTATTGTTTAAAGACGGTCGTTGATAAATCAGCTGGTTTATATTCGACAAGCTCGCTAAGGTAACGGATAATTTTGCCATCAATTTCCATCCGTTCAACATGAATCCCAAAATCAACATAGCGCAAGAAATCATCCGTCAACATTTCCTCGTTAACCTCATAACCACTAGCGCACATATTCACAAAACGTCTTGAGATTGCCAGGGCATCGGTGGCGTGTAAGGTTGAGATAATGTTGTGACCAGAAAGGATCGCTTGAAGCATTTCATAGGCTTCTTTACCTCTTGATTCAGAAACAATAATCCACTTGGGATTGTTTCTTAACGCAGCTTTGGTTAAATCAGAAATGCCGATATTTTTACCGGTAATCCAGGATAAAACATCTTTTTTGGGAAATAGTGCTTTTGCGTGGGTTTCTTGTACATCTTCGATTAGCACTATTTTTTCTCGAGCGTCAATAAAGCTTAGTAACAACTTTTGTAGTTCAGTTTTACCGCTTCCGGTTTCACCAGAGATGAAAATATTCGCATTTGTTTTGACTATTTTTTCAAGTAGTTCTAAGATGTAAAGGGGCGCAAAGTTTTGAAAGTTATCTTTATTTAAGGCAAGAGCTGGGCGGGAAATTCTCAGTGATAAGGTCGCACCTGATGGTGATAAAACTTCATGGATAGCCGAGATTCTGACGTTACCAATCATGCCATCCAAAATGGGGAGCGTTTCATTAAATTCTTTATTATTAGCTCGGGCATATTTCTGGATGGTTTTATCAATGTATTGCTCGTCAATACCTAAAAGCGCACCTGGTACACGAATTTTTTCATCATTGGTTTCAATGGTTAAGTCAGCACCATTAAAGCCAATGTCGGTAATCGCTTGATTAGCGTTAATTAACATTTCAATGATTCCGGTGCCAACAATTGCGGTAACAATGTAGCTTGCTTGTTTTTTTCGTGTTTCTTTTGATGTGCTTAGTAAATGTTTATAGTCGGTGGTGATGATTGCGATTAGACGGTCTTTGATTTTTTGGTTTTTTCTGGCGGCGATGATTTTAGTGGCGTAACGATTTCGAAGGTCGTCTTCAATTTTTTTTAGAGTTTCTTGCGTGACGAGTGGTTCGAATTTACCGGTTGCTTTGTTGATAAACACCTCAACTGTTGCTTTTAATGTTTTTCTTTGGCTTTTGTTTTTCATTTGTTTGTCCTTTCCAGTTAGTTCAGTTAACTTTACTTGTTTTTGTTTATTTCTAGTACGTCTAAGATTTGTGTTGAGTAGATCCGACCGTCTTGATGACTAATGATAACACGAACGGCATAGATACTATTTTCACTTTCTAAATATTCAAATTCAAATTCAAAATTACTAACACCATGATGTTGGTACCAGCTCATAATAAAGGTGCTTTCAAATTCGATTCGGTTAAATTCGAAAGTTTGATGACTGGTGCGAGTTGAGTCATCACGGGCATTTATCACAGCACTTCTGTTAATGGAATTTGCATTAATTACCGCGTTATTTTGCCTAAAGCTAATCATCGCATATCTTGATAGTAGTAAGACGCTAAATAAGCCGACAACTAGGACAATTATTAATTTTGTAAGTCCGCTTTTAATAATATTCCACTCCTCTTTGTTAGTTAATTTTAAAAGAAGCTGACGTGTTGCCACCTTCTTTTAAAAATCAACTGGTTTTTATTTGTATATAGAAGCTAAATGAAAATTATAATAGAATCAGTTATGTAGCCGAATAAATCGGAACAAAAATTATAAAAATTCAAGTAATTTCTATATAGTTAAATAATTCTTTAAAAAATCATGTTAATTATAGGGGTGCGATTTCACCAATTTGATTACGAAAAAACTCGCCGATTGCTTCAACAATTTCCGGAAACAGCACTTGTACTGCCGCACCAATTGCTACTGCTACTACTACTGCCAAAATTGCCCAAATTAATCTATCCTTGTTATTTTCCAACATTATCATCATTCCTTTTTTATTAATATTTTTGATTTTTTTAAAGGAGTGTCAAGATAACGAAACCGATATCTTGACACTAACTTTTGTCGATATTTTTTAAAGCTCTAATGCCCAAAGCCGCCTGGATTAATTTCACATTGTTCACCGCGTAACCACTCGATCATTTCATCAGTCCATCCTGGTGGATTTACAGTACACGAAAATACTGGGACCATCAGTAGGGCATCATCTTCAATTGTTGGCGAGCCAATCCAAGCGTACATAAATGCGAAGACGTCAATTTCTTGAATCATGTCAAAGCTAATTAAGTTGCGACCAATTTCATTTGAAATATAGTTGAATTCGTAAACACCTAAGTCATGCCAAATCGGGATATAAAAACGCCTGTAGCCATTACGCAACTCATTAATTAGTGATGGGTGTTGATTGTCAACTTGTCTTTGTGAGAAGATTTCGCCACCATTAATAAAGTCATGGCTCCCATCAAGACCACGACCAGCTCTTTGTACAAAAACATTTTGAAATTCAAAACCGTATTCGATTGTGGTTTCGTCGATTACGCTTCTTTTGGTTTGTTCTAAATTAACCGTCATTAGTTCTTCTTGAATGTCAAATTCCTCGTAAATGTAGTTATCGGCAAGACTTACATTGGTAATTAAGTCAATTGCTAGATGATCAACATGGTCGTTGATTTGACTTGTAAATTGTAAGTCAAAAGGGGTATAAATTCCATACCCTGTATGAGTTTTTTGTACGTCAGTAAAGCCAAAGCTTACGGTTTCATATTGCACGTCAACTTCACTAAATTCACTACCTATTCGAGTGACAATTGTCCGAGCTGGGGCGGTGTAGCTCACTTTGCCATCATTTATATCGGCATTGGTTAAGGTGCGCTCACTTGAACGATAGCCTCTTGTTTTTAGGTTGGTAGTTTGCGTTTGGAGCCTTCGAGGGATTTCATTGTTTGGTTGTCTTAGTTCAATACTAACACTTAAGTTCGCATCAGCTCCTAGCTCCATGTCACCTGTTGGTAAGTTGATGGTTTTTACTGCTTGGAAATCTTGATGATTTCGCCACTGGGTTGTTGTTGTCAGCTCGGTCTCTTGATTTTTGATTGTGACGCGGTAGTCAATTTCACCAAGTTCTTGGCTATCTTGTGCATGGCTTAGTGTCAGTAAGGCTTGCATATGATTTTGACCGGTAGTAATTTCCATGCTTTCGACGTTAATTTCTAGGGTAGGGATTGTATAATTAAAGTTAAATATTTCCAAAACGTCTTCATCTTGCATGATTCTGGTTTGTGGTGCTACAGAATCTGGCTTTGGAATCATTAAATAACCGGTAGTATCTTGGCTTTTTAAATCCCAAAGGGGATAAGCTCTAACAAGTTCATCAGCATAATGTGTTCGAATTTGAGTAGTCCGAATAATTTCATCAGTTTCATCGTTGATGTGTCGTTTTTCAACATTGACAGGTCGCCTATAGTTATGGGTGATTGTCAAGTTAGTACCATCAAACACTTTTAGATGATCAATTGTTTCTTCATATTGCCAAGTTCGAGCTGGAGCTTGATGGCTGTTAAATGGGTGATTAAATATTTGTGGTTGGGAGCTACCGGTAATGTTCATGCCGTCCCACCAATGTCCGTTATCCGGATATACACGATTTCTTCCTAGTTCATGAGTTTCGTTAAGTCGGTTGATGTGGATGGCAGTTAAAAATCTTTCTGGTTCATAGTAATGGGTTATGGTGGTATCGCCATTTACAGTCTGCGTTATTGTACTCGTAGTGCCACCAATAATTCGATGAGCAATCTCTTCGTGCAACAAAAACATCTCGCTAGTTACAGTTGAGGTGATGATATCACCATCTAACCAGTAATCTCTACCGCTTTCCTCACGCAGCAAGTTATCAGTTTGTAAGATTAGACCCGATTCTTTGACCATATGTCTGATGGTAACATTTCGAAAAACTGGACGGAAGTTTACTTGAATATTAATCGGTGTGATTGGATCAGAAATTAAACTCATTCCTAGATTCTGAACGCTTGATGTAGTAATAGAGCGTAGTGGCTGAAAAGGTTGCACGCTACCACGAATATTACCTGTCCTAACATTAATGTTTGATGTTGGTGCAGTTTCAAATCGGATGGTTTCACCACCCCGGACAGTCGCTGTTGTCGCTGCTTCATTATTTCGGTTTCGTACTGTGCCGCCTGACCGACTAGTATTAATTAAATCCACGCCAGCTGGCACTGGAATTGTAAAAAGATTTTCATTCCAGCCCCGAATAGTTACTGTTTCTGATCTTTGGGTTGTACTATTATGGATGTATGTTTCAAGCATCGCTGTCTGACCGTCACCTCGGTTAAGATCAAAGTGACCGTGAGGTGAAACATTTGGCGCAGCATTTACTCGGTTCCATAAATCACGAACTGCGTCAAAATGGGAGCTGCTTGGATGATTAACACTAGGACTTGGGTAGTTTCCTGTTGTTATAAAAGTTAACACTCGGGTTGTCGCATGAAGCCTGTTAAGTCGTCGTTGTTGTCCATTAGCACCGCCGGGGCCGTGGACACCAACAGGCCAGTGTCCACTACCACCACCATAACCATACCACAACGCCCTTCGAACTAGGTTGTTGTTGTAAATTTGAGTGGAAAGAATGTGATGCATTCCAAGTGGGCTAGGTAGGTTGAAGTTCATACAAAATGCGACTTGCCAAGGGCCGTTGTTGATTCTCACTTCAAACCAATCAAACATCGATCTAAAACCATTTCTATTTATCGCATAAGCATTGGCGTGCAATCGAAAAGCAGTTATTGCCGGTTCCCTTCTGCTTTCACCTGAAAATGTTGCTTGTTCGTTGTTGGTCATTAATTTTAAATCTGGATGAAACCCTTTTGTTAGAACCGCGATTTCGGCCACGCTTCTATCGTGATAATTGGTGCTTTTCATGACTAGTTGCACGCCATCGTAGTATGTGTGACCTACATATTCACCAAACACTAGATATTGGAGATCATCATTTAGAAAATCTTTTCGCAGTGCTTCCTCAGCTGTTAAGCCGGGATGTCTTCGTGGTTGATTTCTTAATTCTGTCGCCTTATCAATGATGTGTTGATNAATAACATTATTTGTTGAACTNTTTAACTGGTTAAGATTATCGTAATTTAGATAATTATTGCCACCATTTTCCATCTGTTTGCGTAATTTAGTAATCGCTTCTTGTATTAACAACGCATCAAGATCGTTGGCTTTATCAGTACTAGTGATGTTGTCTAGGGGGTTAGGTTCATCGCTAGTTTTAATATTATTATCTATGGTTGCGTAAATAGGGGATAAGAACAGTAGTTGCGTTGAGATTATGAAACTGAAGATAATAACTAAAGCTTGCTTACTTTTCTCTTTAAAATCATTCATACAATGCCCCTTTCGTTAGTTTGTTTTTATGGCTTTAAATCAAGTTTTAAATGTTGGACTTCTTATTTTAACTTTCATTGTGTCCTCCTTTAGCGCAATTGTTGTTTTGGCATAGAAAAAGCTCCTCGCTTGCTTACGAAGAACTTTTCTTTGTTTATTTTAATTTTTGGCAGTGATTTATCGTGTTTATTATGGACAAACCATTTCCCAGACATAGTAGGTTTGATTAAGATTCTCAACACCATCAGCTATAGCCGCATCAGGGGCAACATGCCCACTATGTACTTGGACAAATTCGCAACCACTAAAATCATTATTATCGGTTTGAGGTGCAGATGGTGGTGGATTATTACTGCCAGTATTTGCATTAGGTGTTTGTGGTGTTGGGGGATTATTTGCTGGTGTTTGTCCGCTTTGTGTTTGTTCTTGTGTCACGTTGTTAGCTTTGATTTCTGTTAGTTTTGCTTGTTCTAATTCGATTGCTTCTTGTGCAGCTAGTTTGCGAGCGGTAATTTCGGTGTCGATCAACGCCACTTGGGTTAGTAGCTCTGCTTGGATAACTTCATTAGTTGAGATTGCTTCAACAATTTCGATTGCCAGTTCAAGAGCTTCTCGTTCTGAGTTTTCGTCTAGTTTAGCTACTAGCTCTTGAGCAACGGTTATCGCTTGGTCGTAAGTGTTGACAAAGACAATTTCGCTCATATCTATTGTTGAAATCAACTCGTTATTGTCTAGCTCAACAGTGATTAATACCTGAAATATTTCATCATCAGCGGTTATTCCGGTTGCTTTTGCTTCGTCAATTGCCACTTCCTGAAATATGCGGTATTCAAAGATGCCTTCATTGGCAAATTCAAGCTCGCCAAAGATCTCAATACCATCATCGTTAAATTCAATTGTGTTAACACTTGGCATCGGTATTTTAATTTCATCATCTGGCTCACCAGCAATTGTGACACCTACTGCTTCAATTGCCACCGTTGACGTTAAGTTTGGCATCTTTATTTCTTTAATTTCAATTCCTTCGATTTCTTCAATTTCAATAATATTAGTTTCCACAGTTACTTGTAAGTCATCAACTACTATGGGCGACATTTCGGCGGTGGTTTTGCCACAAGCCACTAGCATTATGCTTGTTGATATTGTCATTACCGCTATGGATAATATTTTTAGTGTTTTTTTCATGATAATTTACCTCCTAAGCTTTGTTAGCTTTTTGTCTATAAATATTATACCACTTTGTGAGTGGTATTGCAAGCTTTGTCTGTTATTTTTCTACTTTTTTGATAAAATGTCGGTAATTTCTTTCGAATAATTGGATTTGATCAATTCATTTATGCTTATTTCGAGTAAATTGATTATATAGGCTGGTGGTTTACTTTTATCGTTATCCATTTCCCAATTTTCAATTGTTCTTGTTGGGATGCCAAATAATCTAGCAAATTCGACTTGCGACAGTTCTGTTTGTTTTCTTAGCTTGCGAATCCGTTTGGCTGTTTCGTTCATTTTGCTTGTTTCTTTTTGTTTCACCTAAAACCACTCCAGTATCTTGTTTGTCTGATATTCTCTTATTATATCATCTTTTAACAGGTTGTCAAAGGTTTTGTTTAAATAAAAGCAGAAGCCTGTGTATAGGATTCTAATGCAATTTCATCAACTAATTTTATTGTCGCAAGTTCACGAATTCGTTTGATGGTTCTAATAGAAGTCAAGTTTATGTAGTTAATGTCTACATCGTATTTCTTATCAAGGTACTTGCCAATTAGCGTTACACGCTCGCGCTCTTCTAACTCGTTAAAGCAATTAACAAATAGTTTTATATTGTTCGCAATCGTTTCTTTATATTGTAGCAATTTGAGGATTTTGTCTTCATTTGAATTTCGCGTGTTTACTGATTGTGATTCATTTATATTTACTGTTTGCGTTGATGATACAACTTTTAACAGTTGATCTCCGATCTTTTTTATCGCTTCGTATAGTTCTGATGATAAAGCCTCCGGTAAGTCGCTAAAGGAGCCGTTATTTGCTTGGTTCATCTCATAAATGGCTTTTATTAAATCATTAGTAGAGAGCGTGTGTTTTTCCTTTTCAATTTTAATCCGAGGATTTTTCGCTAGCTCTCCTTGTTTATTGTAGGTTTTGAGCCATTCTTCGATGTATACAAGAGTTTCAAACCAGGATGCAACAATTTGTTTGCATCTCATGTATTTACTTAATTTTTTATTAACAGTCTTCACTACCTATTCCTCCAAGTCTCAACATAAAAAACGTAGTTTCGCACCACGTTTAAATGTTTTAATATGTTGTGTAGCTATCTAAAGTGCAACATTTTAACATATCTACAAATTTTTCATTTTACCATTTTAGCACATCTAAAATGAGAAAAAATGCCATTTGTTGTCCAAATGTTGTCTAAACATTGTCCAAGCTGTGATGTCAATAGCAAACGAATGATTTTTTACAGAGGTTGTTAGCAGAAAAAGCACCTTGTTATCGCTTGGATGCCTCAAAATGCCTTCTAATTCCTCGCCCTGATACCATCATGTCATAGTTTTTGTTTGTCAAAATCAATGGTTTTTCTCGGCGTAAATCACTTTGACGATGATGACGATTAAATGGCACTAAATAAAGTGGTGGACAACAACATTCTTATTTGCGCTAATTGGTACTTTTTAGCTTGTCATAAACAGCTTTTCTTTTAAGATAGCGATTAATTCATTACTAGCTTGTCTTTTGCGTGTATTTAAAGTAGCACGACAAAATTCTAAATGTTCTGACACTGCTTCCTGGGTTTCTTTTGTAAAATAATGATAATATAATATTTCCATCCAAGACTGATATTTCTTGTCGCCATTTTGACGCAAATCTTCATTTTTCAGGTCATTTAAAGATTCAAAAATATAATCTAGGTCTACGTGGGTAGCTTCAAAATCGTCAATTGCCTTTTTTACTTCTATAATTATCGGGATTGCCGGGTTCTTTTTCTGCACTGCTTTAATATTTGAAAGCTTTTGTTTTATCTGATGATACTCAATCATGCCATTCTCATCCAAATTCGGTGAAATTCTAAGATGTTTCATTAATTCTACAACTGGGAACATAATGTCGTTAATCTTCTTTAATTCCATTTGCTTGATGTTTTCATATACCATAATACCACTACCCCTGTTAAATTCATATCTTCTATAAACTATTTGTGCTGTATCATTAAAGCATCATTTATGATTTGCTTCTTAATCCATATATCTAAAATATCTTTTTCGCTTTTCTATTTTCGTCTCACACCATTCACTATGCCATTTCTTTTGTAGTGTCGCTACAAGATAACTTCTCACATTCTCTTTTGGCATTGCATGATCATGTTGGCAATGCCTTAAAATTTCATCTATACTACGCCACTGGTAGCCACACTCTTCAAATAAAGTATTATGTGTTTGTTTTTGCGACTGTAGATAAGTTTTTACTCTGTTTGTAATGAATGAGTGTTCGGTCACGCTAAAATCACCACTCGCAGACTGTTTTGGGTCAATATATGTGCGAATATCAAACTTCCGCAAACGAGCCATCCGGTTAAACCCAGCTCTTAATTTGACTGTCGCATGGTTATTATCTACATCTACTTCCAAAACACCTATCTTGTATTTCTTTAAAAAATCATCTTCAACTAGCTTCGACACAAATCGCTTCTGTTTCTTTAAAACAGCAAGGTATGCATAATCCGCTCTCGTGCTAGCTAGCTTTGCTTGTTCTAGATTGGTAAATGTTATGTTGGTTACGATTTCCACAATAATGTTGCAACTTCCGCAAACACCTAAAACATCGTGGCTGATAATTTCTTGATGTACGGCATTACAGCCTACCGTTTCAATTAGGAATTTCTCAATCGCCTCAAACAGGTCTTGCTTTTTCATAAAATTTTTCTCCATTTCATTTGTTTTTTTAGGTCATCAATGCTTCACAGATATCACTAGTAGGTAAAATGTAGTTTTCACAAATAAAGATGAGGGAAATTAAGATTGACTACATTGGTTTTAGGATTATATATGACGATTTTGATGTTTTAAACGTATTATTTAATTGTTAAGGCTCAAAAATTACCACCGTCTTCGTAAATAATCAATAATTCTAAATTTTAATTTTAAATTCACGACTTTTTTGACCTTAGCCTTTTAAAGTTTGGTGTAAGGTCGTGCATCAGTTTTTAAGTGTATAAAAGATTGTAGTAAGGTTGTAGTAATTATCAGGTTTTTTGCCCTTGACCCAACAAAATCCTGAAATATTATATGTATAGTTCAAGCAATTTCGGTGAAATTAATGGTTGTTTGTTTTAAACCAAGAATAAAACTGATCCCAAAAGATCGAATTAATGTAGATCTGTTACTATAATTCGTTACGCTACTACATTCTTAGAGATTTCTAAATCCGATTAAAGTTTTGACATTACAATGCTTTGACGGATATAATTATCTCTTAAATACGGTAGTAAAAAACAAATCTAAGCTCTGATTTTGAATTCTAAAACTGATAACATCAGCTTTATTTGTAGGTGCCTTTTTACGTTTTCATCGATATATGTATAAGTTTTTCTTGTCTGCTCATTAAATATTTTCCGCTTTGATAGCTTGTTTAGATAATTGTCGAAGTATTTGAGGACGTAGTGCAGTGATTCTGTATCACCGTTTGTCGCAAGGTTGATAATTTCGTAAGGAATCATCTCTTGTTCTTTTGCCATCTCATCTTACCTCCATTAATTTGCGTAGTGATTCAAATGATTTTTTCTTATGGTAACTAAAGGTGGCATTAGACATATCCATTAGTTTTGCGACATGAAAATCTTTGAATTCTAAAAAAAATGAGAGTAAGACAGCGTCTCGTTGCTTTTGTGCTAAATTCCCGATTGCTTCTGCGAGTAGTTCATTTTTAACCGCTATCTCGTAACCGTGCGTATAAAAACAGATCGATTTGGTTTCATCGACATCATAAACACATAATTGTGCAATTTGGGTTGTATCACTAGTTAACATATCAAGTGAGATGAACTTTTCCGCCCATAACTTCTCCTCGGTTTGAAGATTTCTTGCTTCATTGCGCATAGATATTTTGCAGTGAGCGTTAAACTGGTGTTCGATTCTTTCTGCCTTTTGTACAGTAATTTCCATTAAAAACTTCTCCTTTTCTTAAAGATTCTTTATCCCCCTCAACTACTACAACAATTGGGAAGGGGTAAAAATTCGATAAAATCAGAAAAAGTTTTAGGTTTTTTTGATGAATGCGTTTCGCCAAAGAAAACATTGTCCTTATTTGTATAAATTCAATGAAAATAAAGACGACAAATTATATTAATATCAACTAATTTTAAAAAATGTAACTTGTGGTAGCGGGCAAAATAAAAGCACAAACTTCTGTTGAGATTTATGCTTTTGTTCATAATACTGCCACTAGATATTTGGTTGTGTTTTCCTTAAACCAAGATTAAGTAGACACACTTTAATAAGCAAATACTCGCTACAGTAATGTAAAAAATCGCCAGTAATGTAAATTAAAGATAAGTAGCACCATAAATACAATTGTCATCGCAAATAATATCTTTTGCCATCTGCCAATTCCGATCGTTTTCCAACCCCAAAGTGTGCAAGCAAAAGCAAGCGCCACTAAGCATACTAGCGCATAATTAAGCCAAATATGTGGAGCTAGTTCTGTAGATGAGCGAAAATTTTGAACTACCATACGCAAAATTAGTGCAAGGTTATTGAGTACAAGCATCGTGCCTGAAAGTAAGAAACCTGCCCTAAAACAATCAAGTCGAGTGAAGTTATTTCTCTTTTTCCTTTGCACGAGCAATAAAATAGTCAAAATAACTGGCATAATTATAAAGAATACAATACTAGATACCGTCGTAATTAAGCTTGTGATTAACAGTGGCATTGTTCGTCCAGGTGGTAGGGCTGTGTAATCCAAGCCGTTTCCTACATGAATACTTTGAGGAACGCCATCTACTACGCTAAAACGTAGCTTAGAATAGTATTTTGAGAAAGCTGGCGCTGCTATACTATCGTAATCGTAGAGGCGATAAATATACGGCTCTGTTTGTATGTATACTGCGGAATTTGTTGGTGAGGTTAGCGATCCTAATGACACTAAAATCATATTCTCATCTAGTGCCATTATCTGCATCATTGGCGTGGCCACATAAGCGAAAAGTGTGAGAAAATTGCTTTCTACACGCCTAGCAGTAATAAAGCGCCCTTTGACCACTTCTGTGTTTGGTAAGTTATTTGTAATCGGATTTGTATCTGTTTGAAAACCACCTAAAAGCAGCTCGCGAACTTTAGGAAATATCTTATAACCACTATAGGAGTTAGTCAGGATGACATATCCAAATCGTTCCTCTGGTATTAAAGCAAAGTCTGTATTAAATCCAGGTAATGAGCCACCATGCCCAAAAGATGTGTCAATATCACCATATGTCGCTAAAAATCCATGGTATGTCCCTGGTAAATTGCCCGGTTCTAGTGAGCTTGATGTAAAGATAGTCGCTAAAGTATTTACATCCTCAAATAGCAAGCCAGCTTCTCCTATTGGTGGAGTAAGTGCCATAACAAATTTCGCTAAGTCTTGAGCCGTTCCGTTAAGACCACCACTGGGAAATATCCCTGGCAAATAGCTCCACATGGTTTGGTTAAAGCTACCCTCGCCATCAGCGGTGTATCCATTTGCCTTGTTCGCTAAAAAGGCATCATTTCCAAGCCAATCCGGTTGGTTTAGCGTATTTTGCATTCCTAATGGAATGAGAATGTTATTGCTCTCAATAGTCGCGTAATTCTCGCCGATAATTTGTTCAACAACAAATGCCGCAAGTGATGCATCCCAATTTGAGTATGCACTGATCATACTAGGCGTGAAAATTTGCCTTGGTTGTGTCGATAGTAATCCTTCTGTTAGCGTTTGAGTGCTTCTTGTTATGTTTCTAGCATCTAGTACTATATCAAGTAAAACTTCTTCAAAGCCAGCCGCATGATTTAAAAGGTCACGCATGGTGAAAGGCTTGTCAAACACAAAATCATCTGGCAAATAAGTATTAATATCTTCATCTAAATCTAATAATCCCTGTTCAACAAGTTGCATCACTAACACCCAAACAAATGTCTTACTAATTGAAGCATATTCAAACACTGTCGTATTAGGGTCAACAGGTATTTGATTTTCAAGATCGGCATATCCATATCCACGTGAGAAGATAATCTTTCCATCATATATCACCACAACCGCAGCTCCTGGTGTTGCAACCCCAACATACTCATTCATTATTAAATCAAGCTGTTGTTTCATTTCCTCAAAATCAAGACCAGATGGTGTTTGTCTTGGCGTTGCCATCGTAATCGCAGTATTTGCGAATAATATAGCTAGTAATAATAGCAGTAATATTAATAGTTTTTTTTTCATAGTACCCCTCTTTCGAAAACTCACACATTTTTGCGTTTTGTGCATATTGCCAATCTCGGGTACATACCCTTGAGTCAAATTCCAATCTTTGGGTGGATCTATTTTCACAATTTCATCTGAAAATTCACCAAGCATTGAACAAACTGATAGTTTATATCCATCAATGAAATATTGTTTGAAAAATGGCATTTCTTTCCTGTTATAATCTACGAAAGAGATTTCATCGCCAGTTATTTTAAAACAAAAAGAATCTAAAGGAATTGATATTCCAGTTCCTAACCACTTCATGTAACTTTCCTTAAGCGTCCAAAGTGAATAAAAATAATCAAGTCGATTTTCTACCTCTTGAGCTACAAGGTCCTCGTATTCAGATGCACAGAAGAATCGTTTTGCGATTTTTAAATCAATATCGTTTATTTGTTCAATATCAACGCCGATTTCTTGTTCGCTAAATGCACAAACAACAAAATCGCCAGCGTGAGAAATATTAAAATAGATTGGATTGTCTTTGATATAGGGCTTACCTTCGTTGCTTTTTAAGATTTTGATATCTTTGTTTTCAATTGAAAAATAATCACTCAGCACGTGGCGAACTATTAGTTCTCCGTATAATGTTCGTAGTGCGTCTTCTTTGAATTTAAAACGGTGGCATTTATCTTGATTTTCTTTGGAAATTATTTGTAGTAAAGCATTAAAGCTTTCTTCACTTAATTCTTTATTGATTTTGGCTAGATAAATACAGTTCATTTTTATTTTCCTTTATTGTTTTTTGACTTTTGCACAATAGCTAGAGTAACGACTTAATAGCTTTATCAATCATCTCTAAATAATAATCGCCAAATTCTTCACAATTAAAGGGGAAGAAATGATCTGCGTCAAATTCTTTGATATAGAAATTATTACTCGTATATTTTGACCACTCTTTCATCTCATTTAGAGGCGCTTCGCCATTTTGAGTGCCTGCCATTGTAACAATCGGAATGCTTATTTTTGGTGCTAATTCACCACATTCATATTCCTCAAATATTTTTAAATCTGCGTGGAACACACTATACAACATATCAAACAATTCCGACTCATACATGATTTCTGAATCTGTTTGTCCCAAATCAAATATCTCTTTCATTAGCTTATCTTTTGGCAAATTCGCTAGGGGTTTATTTTTATATTTTAGATGGGGTGGGCGCGAACCACCGATGATAATCGCTTTTGGAAGATGATTGTATCCATCTTTTTCAAGTTTCCATGCGACTAATAAGGTAATTAAACTACCCATGCTGTGTCCATATATGATGTAATCTTTAGGATTATCAGCACAAATTCGATTACAAATATCACTTGCCGCCTCATCTGCATCTTTGTAAAAGGGTATTCCAAATAAGCTTCCATGTCCGTTATATTCAATTGGAACTATTTCAGCTATCGAATCGTATTTTTTCTTCCAATCAAAATAAACGCTCGCTGAACCTCCAGCATAAGGTAAACAGAAAATTTTTGTTTTTTCCATCTTTAAAGTCACTCCAGTTTGTAAAATTTATTAAATCATCAGTAAATATTCGTAAATATTTCAGTTTTGAAAAAAACTTATCACTCCCTAAAGTACATAGGACAATTTCGGATTAAAAGACCCAAATTTCAATACTACATACTACTAGAGAGTGACGAGCATCGCTACTTAAGTACGTTTGATTAATTACATTATCAAAGCGTGCAAGTAGCACTTTTCCTCTTTTAAATCAATTCTAGCATTTTCATTTCTTGTGAAGTTTTACATTCTAGGCTAAATTGCTACCCGATAGATGTCTTTGAGAAACCACAATAAACGGATTTGCTATACTCACACATGGGAATAAATCCCCTATTTATTTTCTGAAATATAATCTAATATGTCTTGAACTGTCTTAAAATCTCTAATCGTTCTATCAGGGACTTCGACATTAAATTTTTCTTCAATTTCATGAACTAGCTGAATTAATTCGTATGAATTTAATCCCAAATCAGTCAATAATACCGTATCGTTTGTAATAACAATCGTATCATCAGCTGTCTGTTGCCGAATAAGCTCTTGTAGTTGATTAAGCATTTCTTTATTTCTCCTTATTTGTATTCTCGTTTAATTTTTTTGGTCGTTGTCTTCGGGAATTCGCTATCACGAATTACTGTTTTTCCGATGTTTTTGTGTAATGCCAAGGTTTTGTTGACTTTTAAAATGTCGTCTTGTAATTTCGTAGCGCAACCAGGGTCGCCCTCTGTATCTAAAAATACTTCGGCGACAATTTTATTATCCTCAGCATACACAACAACTTCTTTTATGTAAGGAATATTGTTAAGTATCACAAACTCAAGTTCTTCAGGATGAATGTTTTTACCATTGCTTAAGATAATCAGATTTTTCTTTCTACCCGCGAGAAATAGGAAACCATCCTCATCAACGTAGCCAATATCGCCAGTCTTAAACCAACCGTCCTCAAAAGCCTTTTTCGTTTCTTGCTCGTTATTGTAATACTCAAGCATAACAGTTTCGCCTTTTACACAAATTTCACCACTGCCATCTTCATTCGGGTTGATGATTTTTACTTCACAGTTAGATAGCACTTGACCGACACTACCATCACAATAATGGTGGTTACGGTTGGCGGCAACGATTGGTGAACATTCTGTGATGCCGTAGCCTTCTAAAATTGTGATGCCAAATTCTCTAAATTGTTCCATATATTTCTTATCTAAAGGTGCACCGCCACTTATGATAGTGGTTAAATTACCGCCGAAAGCCGCCGTTGCGATTTTTTTCAGAACAGCTTTATCGTTGCTCCCCTTTGAGGCCATTATAATTTGTTTGGAGAACGTTTCTACTAGCAATGGTACCATCAAGATGTTTCGCGGTTTGAATTGTTGAATATCTTTTTGGATATCTCGTAGGCTTTGATTAATCGCTATCGTCACACCAGATAGCAACATTACCAAAATACCACCAGTGAATGAGAAGCTATGATGTAGAGGTAGTACTAGCAGAACGTTTTGAGAAAATAATATATTTTGGCAAGCCCCAATTGCATTAAGTGCTAAATTTTTCTGTGAAAGTACAACACCTTTAGGCGCACCAGTTGTCCCAGATGTGTATAAAATCGCCGCTGGTGCTTCTTTGTTAATTTTTTGTTGAAGAGGCTTTCCTTTGCCTTTTTTAAGCATTTCTAAAATATCGGCTGTTTTAATAACACGTTTTATTGATGAATTGTCAGCTTGTAGCTGGGTTGCCGCGTCTGCATAGTCATTTGAAAATACAAATGTTGTTGCGCCACAATCATTGAGTATGTGCTTAATTTGATCAACCGAAAGTTCACGATCAAGTGGTACAATCACATTGCCACTGTTTATTACTGCGAAATATATTAGTACCCATTCATAGGAATTGTTGCCAATAATCGCTACTTTTTCATTCTGAATTCCTAAATCTAGTAGTGAGCTACTTAACACATTGATATCAGTTTTAAATTGATTATAAGTGATATTTACTAGCTCTTTGTTTTTTTCGTAAACAAACGCATCTGCATCTCCGTACTTCTTCGCCACTTGATCTACCAGTTCTTTTAAATCATTTACTTGGTCTATTTGGTAAAGTGGGTATTTTTCGTTTTTCATCTTGGCTCCTCCGTAATGATTAATTTTGTTTTTTTGTATTGAAATTTATTGTCTCTGATTGCCACCGCTAGGCTGTGGTTGTGGCTCGGTTTGAGGTGTTTCGATAATATTTGGTTCGTTATTTATTGGTAGATTACTGTCATCATCTATTTCGACAACATCTCCACCAGTATTGTTTGAAACTGAAGCACTACCAATTCTCCTGAATTGGGCGCCATTTAAAAGTGCTACGCCACCACCGTTATTGGCAGTATTTCTAGTAATACTACTGCTACCTACTACACTTATACTAACTTCTTGTCCATTAGCGAAGATTCCGCCACCAATGTTACTCGCAACATTATCAGAAACTGTACAGCTACCACTTATAGAAAAATTACTATTTATCTGGACAAAGACCCCGCCACCATTGTTGCCTGCCATGTTGTTAGAAATTGCACTTCTACCGCTTATGGAAAAATTACTATTTGCTTGCACAAAGACTCCGCCACCGTTGCCACTTGCTATATTACCACCAATGTTGGCGTTGCCACTCACACCAAATCTCCCACCATTTTCTACTGAAACTCCACCACCTTCGCTCCAACGGTTATTTCTAATATTGACGATACCACTGATATTAAATGTACCTCCATTAACCGTTATGCCACCACGATTAACTGCCGGTTCCGATGCATCTGACGCACTTTGCTGACTTTGAATGGTAACATTTCCTATTATACTTAACGTCGCTTGGTATTGTACATAAAAATGTCGTTCCTCGCCATAAACTTTTGTTATCAAATGCTCTCTAGAGGTACCCCAAAAATTTGATGGTGTGTCAAGTCTAATTGTAGAGCCTACAGGGACTTGTAGTCCACCTCCATGTAATTGAATATCCGATTCTAATGTGATGTTAATCACCTCATTTGCTTTAACATTAGCAAAAGCCTCTCTAAGCTGTGCCTCATTTCTAACAGTATATTCTCTGGTTACATATCCTCCACAACCTGTTAAAAATAACCCACCTACCATCATGACTGTTGCTATCATTGCGTATTTTACCATTTGCATAATGTCCGACTCGTTTGTTTCTGTTGACGATTGC
>JGI990J12352_1000072_pt1 | contig 21297 bp, 21 predicted proteins | sample Intmic4MA4BA4MSA_FD_12352 | JGI IMG/M metagenome (IMG submission 12352) | reverse complement strand
AGCTTTTGATCGAATTATAAACTTTCCTTTTCCAGTTTCATATGCTTCTTTAATTCCTTTAGTACCTAGTATAGTCGCCCCAGTTGGTAAATCAGGACCTTTAATATATTCCATTAATTCAGAAATCTCAATCTCATGATTATCAATATAAGCAACACAGCCATCAATGACTTCACCTAAATTGTGTGGTGCAATATTTGTTGCCATACCAACTGCAATACCAGTTGTACCATTGACTAGAAGATTAGGAAACTTCGCTGGTAATACAGATGGTTCTGTTTCTTCTTCATCAAAGTTTGGTATAAAATCAACAGTATCTTTGTTAATATCTTTTAGCAATTCCATTGCAAGTTTAGACATTCTTGCTTCTGTATAACGCATTGCCGCTGCACCATCACCATCTACAGAACCAAAGTTACCGTGCCCATCAACTAATGGAGAGCGATAACTAAAATCTTGTGCCATACGAACCATTGCATCATAAACAGATGAATCTCCATGTGGATGATACTTTGCGATAACATCACCGACGATACGAGCTGACTTTTTATATGGTTTGTCACTGTGCATCCCTAAATCATTCATCGAATATAAAATACGACGATGTACAGGTTTTAATCCATCACGTACATCTGGTAATGCACGTGCAGCAATAACACTCATTGAGTAATCAATAAATGATTGTTTCATTTCATTAACTATACTCTGGGGTTTGACTTGTTGATCTGTACTCAAGTTTACTCACTTCCTTTTTAAAGAGATTCGTTTTCTTACAATTATATTTTTGACTGTCCACGATTTTACCTCTTATTTGTTCATCCTAATTGATGATTCATAATAAAGTAAATGATTCTCTTTTATATCTCTTAAATATCTATTGTTGCATATGTAGCATTAGCATTAATAAAATCACGGCGTGGTTCAACATTATCACCCATTAAGATATCAAAAATTTCATCTGCTTCCATCGCATCATCAAGTGTAACTTGTAATAATGTTCTTACTTCAGGATCCATTGTTGTTTCCCAGAGCTGATCAGCATTCATTTCTCCAAGACCTTTATATCGTTGAATGTTTGGTTTTGGAGTCGGTGCAAGAGATGCCATATGACTTTCTAACTCCGATTCATGATACAAATACTCAATTTTCTTGCCTTGTGTCACTTTAAATAAAGGTGGCTGTGCAATATAAACATAACCATTTTCTATTAAAGGCTTCATATAACGATAGAAGAATGTCAATAGTAATGTACGAATATGTGCACCATCCACATCGGCATCAGTCATAATAACAACTTTATGATAACGTGCTTTTTCAATATTAAAATCATCGCCAACACCAGTACCGATAGCATGAATCATACTTTTAACCTCATTATTTGCATAAACTTGGTTAATTCTTGCTTTTTCAACATTCAATACTTTACCACGTAGTGGTAAAATAGCTTGAAATTTATTATCTCGTCCTTGTTTAGCTGAACCACCAGCAGAATCACCCTCGACTAGGTAAACTTCTGAAATAGATGGGTCTTTTGACTGGCAATCTGCAAGCTTACTTTTTAGTCCTAATGACTCTAAAGGAGATTTTCTCTGAACTAATTCACGACTTTTCTTAGCTGCAGCACGTGCACGCGCTGCAAGAAGTGCTTTATCGACAATAATTTTAGCAATCTTCGGTTGTTCTAACATAAAACGATCAAAGGCAGTAGCAAAAATATTGTCGGTAATTTTACGAACTTCACTATTTGCTAGTTGATCTTTTGTTTGACCTTTAAATTGTGGATCTGGATGTTTTGCTGAAACAACTGCAACTAATCCTTCACGAATATCATCACCTGTTAATGTATCATCACCTTTTAAAACATTCATTTCTTTAGCATATTTATTGACAATACGTGTTAACGCAGCTCTAAATCCTGAATCATGCGTTCCACCACCGTGTGTATTAATATTGTTGGCATAAGAATAGATTTTTCCTTCAGCAAAGCCAGTGTTATATTGCATAGCTACTTCAATCTGTACATCATCAATTACACCTTCTGCGTGAATAACCTCTTCATGTAAAATTTCTTTACCTTTATTTAAGTAAGAAACATATTCTGCAATACCACCTTCTGCATAGTATTCATCTTTTCTTTCTTGGCCTAAACGTTGGTCTTCTATCGTAATGCGTAAACCTTTGTTTAAGAATGCAAGCTCTCTAATTCTACGCTGTAAGATTTCGTATTCATAAAGCGTTGTTTCTTGAAAAATGGTCGCATCAGGTTTGAATTTTACAAAGGTTCCATTTGAATCGGAAGTACCAATTTCGCCGAGTGGTTGGACAGAATCACCTTTTTCAAAGCGTTGGAAATATTGTTTTCCATTCCGATTAACAGTTACTTCGAGATAGTCAGATAAGGCGTTTACTACTGAAGCCCCTACTCCGTGTAAACCTCCAGAAACTTTGTAACCACCACCACCGAATTTACCACCAGCATGAAGTATTGTAAATACTGTTTCAACTGTTGATAAACCAGTTTTTTCATGTATATCAACTGGAATTCCCCGTCCATTATCAGAAACTGTAATCTCATTTTCCGATGTGATTGCAACATTTATTTCGTTACAGTATCCTGCTAATGCTTCATCAATTGAGTTATCAACTATTTCCCACACTAAATGGTGTAATGCAGCTTTGTCAGTTCCCCCGATGTACATACCAGGTCGCTTACGAACAGCTTCTAATCCTTCAAGTACTTGAATATTACTACCATCATAATTCTGTTCAACTCGTTCTATTTTTTCATTCATCATAGTCACCTATCTTTTCTTCAACTATTAAAACAATAATTAATTACTCAATAAACTTTAGCATTCGACACCACTCGCAATGCGTATTTTGGACCTCATTTACCGCTTTACAACCAGTGCAACGCCAGTTTTTGTCAACGTCTTGCTTTGGCATCATTATATCTTCTGTTTTGGTATTTTCAAATTCATCTTCAGTTTCTGTAATAGAATCCTCCTCGAAGAATCGTTCATTTGTACCCATCATTAACGCAATAGTTATAATTATAAATAAAAATATAAACATAAACCATAGAAAATCCATTATTATAACACATCTTAATTTAATATTTCTAAAATACTATTATACTAAGAGATATTCGATGTCCAAAACGAGAAAGTCCGTTATTCAACCTATTAGATGGGGCTTCATCAAACAACCATGTTCTTTTAACCCCCGTACCCGTAAGATTGAAAATTGTTCTTATCTCATTTCTCAATTCATCAGTCAACATCAATTTCCCCTCCTTCTATAACAATTACATCCGCAGAATCCAGTATTTCCTGATAGATTCCCGATACCGATGTTGTTGTTATAAATGTTTGTGTTTTGTTATTTGTACTTACTAATAATTTGCTCTGCCTACTTTCATCGAGTTCGGATAAAACGTCGTCGAGTAACAAAACAGGGTATATGCCTGTTTCTTGATAAATTAAATCAATTTCTGCTAACCGCGTTGACAAGATGGCGGTTCGTTGTTGACCTTGTGATGCGAACTCGTGGGCGTTCATGCCTGATAGAAACACAACGAAGTCATCCCGATGCGACCCGACATTCGTTGTACGGGTTCGTTTATCGGTGGTATACATTGACTCAAATTTCTGTAATAAAGCATCCTCGGTAATTTTTTCGACTCGCATCGAATTCAAATATTCAAATGAAATATCCTCTTTACCATCTGTGATGAAATGATGGATCAGTTTCGTATGACTTCCAAGTTCTTGCAAAAACCATTTGCGTTTATTTAAGATATAAATCAACGGGGTCACCATTTGCGATGTCAGAACTTCGAGTTGTAGATGGTTCATATCCGATTCGACGTAGCGTTTTAGTAATTCATTCCGTTGTTTTAATAGTTTGTTATAAACACTTAAATAATAAATATACAGATTATCTATTTGCCCGATATCCATATCAAGGAATCTACGGCGACCAGATGGCGATCCTTTAATCAGTTCCAAATCCTCTGGTGCGAAGAAAACTGTCTTTAACTTACCGACGAAATCAGTTAGCTTTGCAACATTAGCACCGTTGTACTTCGCTGTTTTACCCTTTTTTGCAATAATTAGTCCGAGTTTCATCTCATCATTATCAGGAATTTCAACTATAGCCTCTGCTTTTGCAAAGTCCTGTTCAAAGTGAATCATCTGGTTAGCTTTTGAAGTCCGGTGTGATTTTGTTGTCGACAGTGCGTAAATACCCTCGATTAACGAAGTCTTACCTTGTGCGTTATTTCCAATCAGAATGGTAATCGTTTTGCTAAATTCAACATCCATCTTTTTGTAATTGCGGAAGTTCTTTAGTGATAAATTTTTGATAAACAAACTATCACGCTCCTATGTGTTCGGTAGGAATTAACCATTCGCTAGTTCATGGATTTCCCTTGACTAGATAATCTATTTAGACATTCCCGCTGGTCGCTACAAATACAACTCATTATCTAATTTGAAATTCGCCTACTTCTTCGATTTGAACCACATCACCTGGATAAAGTTTGCGACCACGTCTTTGATCAACTTCACCATTTACTAACACTTTGTAATCAACCAAAAAAGCTTTAACCATACCACCACTTTCAACGATATTTTCAAATTTTATCATTTGACCGAGTGTAATAAATTCGCGTTCAATTTCTACGATTTCCATGGATAAAATCACCCTCTTCCATATAGGAAAATTATACCACATTTTAATCCTTTTCGCCATGAAAAAACTACTAAAACAGCAATATTTTTATCCGAGAAAACGTTATCACGAAGTGTCTGTTTTAGTAGCTGGAAATCTTAGAATTAATTCTTGTTCTTACGGTCGAAAAAAAGAATTTGAAAGTTTTTGGTATGTTTTAGTGGGTTTTTACAAATACTATTTAGGACTTAAAATTAAATCACAAAGGAGATTGGAGTCAAATGGATAATTTTGAAAATGATTTTAATAATTTTGAGGGACAACCGAATCATGAGCAGAATACGCGTCATGAGCGCCAGTTACGTAATTTTGATGATTATAACTCGCGGTATAATGATGAGGAATTTTCAGCGGATTTACTTGCGAATAACAGAGATTTAGATGGAAATTCAACGAGTGGTGCGATGATTTCAGGTGGCTTAGGGATTGTTGCAGGACTCGTTGGAATGTTTATGCACCCGTTGATTCTGGGATTAATTGCGATTGTCCTTGGTGGTTATGCTTTTGCAAAGGGAAATAAAATTGTTGGTGCAATTTCCATTATTATGGGAGTGATTGCTGCGATAGCGCCAATATTCTTTGATGGAGCATTCTACTCGATGTTTTAATATTTAAGCAATCAAATAATAAAAGTACTTGTTTGAGTTAAATTACTAAAACAAGTGCTTTCAAGGTGATATTTGTTATAATTTAATCTATCTATTAACTATATACAATTATAATTCTTTTTGTCGATAAATTGGTAAAAGAAAACCGAATTCTAATTGTTAGAGCTCGGTTTGTTTTGCTATTGCTAAACTTTTTCAATTGTCAATTTTGTTCCATCGATGTATTTTGAGTCAAGACGTTTCATAATTTGTCCAGCGAAAGCTTTGTCGACATTTACGAATGTTTGTTGTGGACGGATGTCGATATCGCCTACTGCTCTTGGTGGTACGTTTGCACTCTTGCTAATCATTAATACGAGGTCTTTTGGACTCATTCGCTTACCTTTTGGGATATTGAATGCTAAGCGGACTTCGTTTTTGCGAGGTGCGCTATCGCGACCTCTTCTGTCGCCTCTATCTTCACCACGATTACGGTTGTTTCTAGCACCACGTTCATGGCGACCACCACGATCTGAACTTGTTACTTCTTCAATTGGAGCATATTTTTTCTCAATGCCACCAACTTGCATATTAAGTAGTGAGGCAGCGATGTTAACTAAGCTATGACCTTCGTCAACGAGTTTTCCAAGGATTTCATGTTCTTTAGCGAAGTCAGAATTTTCAATGTTGGCGGTCAATTCATCAATAAATTTTTCAATTCTTTTGTTTTTGATGTCATTAGCATCTGGTAATGGCATTTTTTCCATTTTCGATTTAGTATAGTTTTCGATACGACGGACTTTGAACATGTCACGACCATATACGAAAGTGATTGAAATTCCAGATTCACCAGCACGACCAGTACGACCGATTCTGTGAACGTAGTTTTCTTCGTTTAGTGGGATATCGAAGTTGAATACTGCTTTAACATTGTTGACGTCGATTCCACGAGCAGCGATGTCGGTTGCAACAAGAATATTTACTTTTCCACGTCGGAATCCGTGCATTACACGGTCACGTTGAACTTGTTTCAAATCACCGTGAAGACCCTCGGCAACGTAGCCCTCTGATTGTAGTTTTGATACTAATTCATCAACTTCGCGTTTCGTATTAGTAAAGACGATTGACGATGTGATGACCATGGCATCAATACAGCGAATCATCGCTTGCATTCTGTCTTTGGCTTTAACTTCAATGTAATATTGCTCGATGTCGCGGTTTGAAAGTTCTTTCGTAGCGATTTTGATGATTTCTGGGTTTTTCTGATGCGTTCTTGCGATTTTCAGAATCTCTGGTGGCATTGTCGCCGAGAAGAGAACCGTTTGACGTTCTTCAGGTGTGTCGATAAGAATTGATTCGATATCATCCTTGAAGCCCATGTTCAACATTTCGTCGGCTTCATCAAGAACCATGAATTTTAAGTTGTCTAATTTTAATGTTTTGCGTTTCATGTGATCCATTACTCGACCTGGTGTCCCAACGACGATTTGTACACCTTTTTTCAAGGCACGGATTTGTGGATCATATGATTGACCACCGTAGATTGAGACAATATTGATATTACGATCATTTTTTGCAAATTTCTTCGCTTCGTCGTGAACTTGAACTGCTAATTCACGGGTCGGACATAAGACTAATGCTTGTACTGTTTTGCTATGCGGGTTGATTTTCTCTAAGATTGGCAACATGAACGCAGCAGTTTTACCTGTTCCAGTTTGAGCCTGTCCGACAACATCAGCACCTGATAATACAACAGGAATTGCCTGTGATTGAATTGGCGACGGCGTTTTATAACCCATCTCCGAGATTGACTTCAGCGTTGTATCTGATAATCCGAGGTCATGAAATGTAATCCCTTGTTCTGTTGTTTCTTGTTCTAATAATTCTGTTTCTAAATTTTTACTCATTTTTGTTACTCCTCTTTTCTTATACGTTTTGTTACTTCAACTAAAAGCTGAAATCCGGCTGAAGTTCCTAACGCTAAGCTCGTGAGCGTAAATGGATTACGTTTAACTCCAACTGTTTAATTATAGCGGGAAATACATTAGATAGCAAGATGATACTGTTTTCACAAGTGAAAAATGGGCATTCTTGATGAAAATTGCCCATTTAAAGCTATTTTATTACTTTCTAAATACTTCTAATGCTGCTTGAATTTGTGCATCATATTCTGGATTTCTTGCTAAGTCACGCAATACCATTGATAATGCTGTTGCATCATCTGCTGATATTTCGCCAGTCACTGGGAGGTTATTTGCAGCTTGAAATAAGCGTAATGCTTCCACTGTACTTGAATCAAAATATCCGTCAGTACGGTCGACATTAAATCCTAAAGCATTTAAAATTTGTTGTGTACTTCTGACACCATTATGAACCATGTCATATACTAGGACATCTTCGCCACCGAGGTTAATTTGTAAAATGTATAAGAAATCTGATGCTTCGACGTAAATTGTTGGTGTAACTCCATATCCGTCAATTTGATTTCCAACTGGCGATAAGAAAGCTTGGATTGTTAGTTGTAGGACGCCGTCTTCGCTTACTGGTCGCGATGTTTGAACTGAACCTTTTCCAAAAGATGTTGTTCCTACGACTTCAAAACCACCAGATTCAATCATTGCGGCGGCAAAAATTTCTGATGCTGAAGCACTACCGCCGTTGATTAAGGTAACAATTGGTACTTCAAGTCGATTTTCACTAGCACCACGAGTTGAGTGAATTGTTGCATTTCCGTCTCGGTCAACGACTGATGTGATAGGAACACCGCTTGGAAGTAGGTAACTTATCATGCCGACCACCGCATTGAGATATCCGCCCGAGTTGTTGCGTAGGTCGATAATTAGACCATCAATGCCGTAATCTTCTAATTCACTAACACCAGAACGGAAGTCTTGGAGAGTAGCTGCACCGAAAGTAGAAACTCTGAGTAGACCGATATTTTGCCCATCTAGTTCGAGAATATCAGCTGTTACAGTTTCGTTAATGATTCGACCACGAGTTACAACGATGTCGAATTGATCAGTTCCACTACGTAGGATCCCGAGTGTTACATTTGTTCCATATTCACCACGAATGCGATTGATGACTTCGCCCAAATTATAATTACTGATATCATAACCGTCTACACTTAACACAACATCACCTGGCATTACACCAGCAGCTTCAGCTGGTGATCCGATCATTGGTGTGACGATTGTTGGCGCACCATTAATAGTTGTGACTTCAGCTCCGATTCCATAGAAACTGACTTGAAGATGGCTCATCGCATTGTCGAAGTCAGAACGGTTGAAAAAATTTGTGTAAGAATCGCCCGTTGCAGCAATCATTCCATCGATTGCACCGCGAATTAAATCATTTTCGGGGTTGAAGAAGTAGTGGTTATTTTCCAGTTCATGTAACACACGGAAAAATTCGGTGAGGTCTTCCTCTTGCGTTTGGAATGGCTGATTGCTAGAACCGCCAATATCAAAAATCGCATAACTGACAACAATACCAACTGTAAAGAAGAAAATTGCTATTGCGCCAATTCCGAGCCAGTTATTCGCTTTTTTTACAGTCTGGATTTGTTTTGGTGAATTTTGTTCTGATGTTGATAAAAAATCATCTAAATTTTCCATTATTAGAGCACCACCCTTTAGTGGGGACTAATCACTTGTAAAATCGTGAAATCCCTCTTGTTTACAGTCTGACTAAAATTCGTAAAGCTCATTAAGGATTTCTCTATTTACTCGTTCAAGTGGATGATTTATGAAAATATGCTTGAAAGAAGTATGTAGAGATCTTCTTAAGGAATGCTTGTATATTTATTGGACTGGTTGAATCATTGTTAAAGCAAGACGGTCACGTTTCATATCGACTTCTTTAACCCAAACCGTCACAACATCACCGACACTTACTACATCGAGTGGATGTTTTACGAACCCTTTTTTTAATTGTGATAAGTGGACTAAACCGTCATTTTTTAAACCACAGTCAACAAATACACCAAAGTCGACTATATTACGCACAGTTCCTTCGAGCTCCATTCCTGGAGCGATATCTTCGAGTTTCAGAACGTCGCTACGGAGAAGTGGAGCATCGAGTTCATCACGGAGATCACGATTTGGACTTACCAATGCAGCAAGGACATCGGCAATGGTAAATTCATCAGTACCGAGTTCTGTGGCAAGAGTTTTTGCATTTGCACCCGCGACTGCCGACTTCATTACCTCATTTCCTAAATCGGCAATAGTTACTCCTAGGCTACCCATTACTTGTTGCGCTATACCATAACTTTCTGGGTGAATCGGGGTAATATCAAGCGGATTATCACCGTCAGGAATTCGTAAGAATCCGATGGCCTGCTCATAGGTTTTCGCTCCAAGGCGTTTAACCTTTGCAACTTGCTTTCTGTTCGTAAATTTCCCGATTTCATTCCGATATGCGACCACATTATCAGCGATTGCGGCATTGAGTCCTGCAACATGTGTTAATAATGATGCCGATGCGGTATTCAAATTAACACCGACACGGTTTACTGCTGTTTCAACGACAAAATCAAGTGATTCATCGAGCGCTTTCGCATTAACATCATGTTGATACTGACCAACACCGATTGATTTCGGGTCAATTTTAACGAGTTCTGCGAGTGGGTCTTGTAAACGACGGGCAATTGATACGGCTGATCTTTCTTCGACTGCGAAATCAGGGAATTCTTTTTGAGCAACTGCGCCTGCTGAATAGACCGAAGCACCCGCTTCATTTGTGATAACATATTTTATGTCGGCGTCAATTCCGCAAAGAACTTCAGCGATAAACGTTTCTGTCTCGCGACTGGCAGTTCCGTTACCAATTGATACGATTTCAACACCATGTTTCTTAATCATCTGCTCGACTTTCTTCTTTGCCGCCATAACTTTCTCATGATTTGGTTTTGCCCCGATTGAAACCTCGTGTGGATAGATAACGCCGATTTCGAGGACTGCTCCCGTTGCACTAACAACAGCCAATTTACAACCAGTTCTAAATGCTGGGTCGACCCCTAATACAATGCGGTCTTTCATTGGTGGTTGCAGGAGTAGTTGTCTTAAATTTTCCGAGAAAATATGAATCGCGCCAGTTTCCGCTTTTTCCTTGAGTTCCGCACGGATCTCCCGCTCAATTGATGGTTTAATCAACCGCTTATACCCATCTTCAACCGCTAAACCTATGTACCCAGCGGTCGTAGAAACATCCCTCAGAATGAATTTTGCTTTTAATCGACTAATAATAAATTCTTCTTCCGCAATAATTCCAACTCGGATAACTTTTGCCGCCTCGGCTCGATTCATCGCAAGCACTTGGTGATTTGCAACTTTTTCAATTGGTGATTCATATTCATAATATTGCTTGTAGACGGCTTTTTCATCGAGCGATTCATCTTTAACTTTTGTTACCAAAACACCTTTATTAAACGTTCTAGCACGAACAAATTTACGATATTCTGGGTTATCCGCAACAATTTCAGCGACAATATCCATCGCTCCAGCGAGTGCATCTTCCGCAGTTGCGACTTCCTCACTGATAAATTCATTAGCTTTGACCAAAACGTCATCATTTCCATATTCAAGTAAAAACATTGCCAACGGTTCAAGTCCTTTTCGTTTCGCCTCGGTCGCCCGCGTTTTCTTCTTCTCTTTAAACGGTCGATACAAATCTTCAACTTCAGTTAATTTTTGCGCCACCTTAACCAGCGCCTCTAATTCTGGCGTTATCATCCCTTTTTCGGTAATCAGACGGATAACATCAAGTTTTCGTTCCTCAAGATTAACCCCATATTCATAGGCCTTGCTGATTTCGCGAATTTGATCTTCATCGAGACCACCCGTCTGCTCCTTTCGATAACGGGCAATAAACGGAACCGTCGCCCCCTCTTTCAACATACCTAAAACAGCCTCAATCTGTTTTGATCGTACATTCAAATTCTGCTCAATCTGCTTGTACAACGACTCTACATAATTTCCTGCCACAACGAAAACCTCACTTGCGTTTTAGTATTAGCTTTAATTATAACACACTTACACCATTTAGTAAAAAGATTTTTTTCTTTTTTGAGCTTTCGTGTGACTGAAAAGTAATAATTTTTTAAACAATCTCGATCCAACCTATTTGAAGCTAGGTTGGTGGGACAAAAAATATTGGTCTTTAAAAAACATTAATCTGTGAGAAAATAAATTCACTTATTTCTTACGGAGGATATCATATACGAAAGGTAAAGTTGACAATGAATGAACAATTTAAATATGAGATAGTTAAAAAATGGCAGATGGGTCAGATGCTGAAACAAATAGCCGAAGTGAAATTAGGAATTACTAGGCGGCAAGTTAACCAACTACTAATTAGTTATCGTAATTACGGTTAAAAACTCTAGGCACAAAAACCTGCTAAGAAAAGTCAAGAGCTTTTAAGCAAGTTTTTAAAATTTATTTTGCGTTTTTCAATTGACAAATTCAGTATCTATCTTCCTTAACATTTTTTATCTTTTTTTCAAAACTTACACATTTTTCTTGACAAACCCTATAATCGAAAATCCCCTTTTTCATGTCAAGTATTTTGTTAAAAATATCTTATCACATTACAATTTACAACAAAAACTGCTATTTTTTTTAGTTTCCACATCTCTATTTACATGCTGATAATTTTACAACAAGGTGTGGGGAATTTTGATTAAAATTCCGATATTTTTCCAAAATTTCACAAGTTATAAAATGAAATAATATCGTAGTAATTGTCGTTTCATTAGTTTTCAATAATTTAATCAATTAATCATTTAGTCATCTGATAATTCATGAATAACCAAGTTTTGAAAAATGCTTTCAAAAAAATATTCCACATTTACACAGAAACAATTATTTTAAAACTATTAAAACCTTGTAAAAACGGTTACATCTAAAAAATCAGAAAAATTATGTAAAACTTTCAGAAAATCCTTGACTTATTAGAAGTTTTTTTATATAATACTCTTACTGTCAATTTAGATGTGACGTATTTTAATAGAAATCGGAGGTGCGAAAGATGAAACGTACTTGGCAACCAAATAAACGTAAGAGAGCTAAAACTCACGGATTTAGATCACGTATGGCTACTACATCGGGACGCAAGATTCTTGCAGCTCGTCGTAAAAAAGGTAGAAAAGCATTAACTGTATAAACCACTGTCGCTTATGATTAGTGGTTTTTTTATAATGTTAGAAAGTGTTTTGTAAATGTCGTTCACCACATAAGGAGCGCTAATATGAAGAAAGAATATCGAATTAAAAAATCAGATGAAATCGAGTTGGTGATGAAAAAGGGAAGATCAAAAGCTAATCGGACTTTTATTGTGTATAAATTGAAAAATCCAGTGACTGATAAATATCGAGTTGCGATTTCAGCACCGAAAAAACTTGGTAACGCCGTTGTTCGTAATAAAGTGAAACGCCAAATTCGGGCTATTTTACAACAAAATAAATCACTATTCCAAAATGGTCATGATTATTTCGTCATCGCCCGTCCTAATATTTTAGAAATTGATTTTTTATCACTAACAAAACAAATGAATCATATTATGCGACTTGTTCATCAACCATCGCAACAACGAGGTGATAAACTATGATAACTGACACTATCGCAGCAATTGCAACTTCGACGGCTGGTACTGGCGCTATTTCAATTATCCGAGTTAGTGGTGATGAAGCTATTGACATTGTAAATAAAATTTTTGATGGTCGAAATTTAACAACGCAAGCGAGCCATACTATTAACTATGGTCGGATCAAATGCCCTGAATCTCATGTTATCATTGATGAAGTTTTAGTCATGCTAATGCGCGGTCCAAGAAGTTTTACCACCGAAGATGTTGTTGAAATCAATTGTCACGGTGGAACTTTTGTAACAAAACGCATTTTAGAATTACTTTTATCTCATGGTGCTCGTCACGCACACGCTGGGGAATTTTCAAAACGTGCTTTTTTACATGGTCGCGTAGATTTATCAGCAGCAGAGTCAATTATGGACATTATTAATGCTAAAACTGATCACGCATTAAAACAAGCTATCAATTCACTAGATGGTAAAGTTACTAAGCTAATCAATGATTTACGTTCTGATATTTTAGATATTATCGCTAATATCGAGGTCAATATTGACTATCCTGAATATGATGAAGTCTGCGAAATGACGAATGAAATTTTATTACCAAAATCAATCATCGTTCGTGATGCAATGGAACATTTGTTAACAACCGCTAAAACTGGACAACTTTTAAAAAATGGGATTAAAACCGCAATCATCGGTCGACCAAATGTCGGAAAATCAAGCCTTTTAAATCAGCTAATGCGCGAAGAAAAAGCAATTGTAACTGATGTCGCAGGAACAACCCGTGACACAGTTGAAGGTTTTGTTAATATTGGTGGTATTACTTTAAACTTAATCGATACAGCTGGTATCCGCAAAACAGATGACCTTGTTGAATCAATCGGCGTTGAAAAGTCAAAAAAATTAATTAATGAAGCAGAGCTGATTTTACTTGTCCTTAACGCAAACGAAGAGTTAACAAAAGAAGATTTTGAATTATTAGAACTAACTGATAACAAAAACAGAATCGTTTTGTTAAATAAATCAGATCTTGAACAAAAGATTAATTCAAATGGTTTAAAATCATTTGTTTCGACCTCTATGACAGTGGAATCTGGTATCACCGAGTTAGAATCTGAAATAAAATCCCTTTTTGAATTAAAAGAACTTACTAGTGACGAGACATTTATCGCCAATACTAGGCATGTTGCAAAATTAAATCAAAGTTTAGCAGCGATTAAAAGTGCCATCGACCAGATGGAAATCCAGATGCCAATAGATATGGTAGAAATTGATTTAAAAAATGCTTGGAGCTATTTAGGGGAAATTTTAGGAGAAGATATCTCGGAATCACTAATCAATGAGTTATTTACAAAATTCTGCTTGGGGAAATAAAAAAAGTTATTAAACAGATATTATCATCATTATTCCACAAATTTAAACAGCTAAACTAATAAAACAGTCGAAAAAGAAAGATTTTTCAACAGTTTACACAGGAATTATTATAATGTTTTATTATTCTTAAAAGAATAAATTAATTAAATTAAATGCCGAAAAATAGCATATTTACACTAGTAAAGTTAATTAAAAAATGGTATACTTCTAATACAACAAAATCACTTAAAAAGGAAAATTAATATGATTGATTTTTATCCAGATGAATTACTGATTACACCAAACGAAATTGTCAATTTAAAACTTTCGCGAATTATCCCAAACCGTCAACAACCGAGAACGGTTTTTAACGATGAAAAAATTACTGAGCTGGCTGAATCAATTAAAGAACACGGTGTTATTCAACCAATTGTTGTTCGTAAAATTGAAAATGGTTACGAGTTAATCGCTGGAGAACGACGTTTTAGAGCGACTAAATCACTAGAGCTCGAAACAATTCCAGCAATTATTCGTGATTATGATGATATAACGACAGCAAGTGTTGCAATTATTGAAAATATCCAACGTGAGGACTTAACTTCGATTGAAGAAGCATTAGCTTATCGTCAGTTGATGAATCTTCATGGCACAACGCAAGCTGAACTTGCAATTCAAGTTGGTAAAAGTCAGTCAACAATTGCAAATAAAGTTAGACTTTTAAATCTTTCAGAAAAAGTTCAGAATGCAATTTTATTACGTCAAATATCGGAACGACATGCGAGAACTTTATTATCTGTTAAAGATGAAGATTTACAAATTAAATTTTTAAAAACAATTATTGAGAAAAATTTAAATGTTGCACAAACAGAAAAGTTAATTGAAGATTATTTAATACCAAAGGATAAAACACAAAAAGCAAAGACAATTGCAAAAATTCCTCGTAACTTCAAATTAGCAATGAATACTTTTAATCAAGCAGCACAAATGGTGGAGCAAACTGGTGTTGTAGTAAAAACAGAAACTGAAGAAACTGATGATGCTTATATTATTACAATTTCATTAAAAAAATAATCCATATTTGGTTTTGCCCTTATTGTGAAGGGTTTCTTGTTACTTTATACAACAGTTGTACTGGAGCGATTTAAAATGGGTAAAATTATTGCGATAACCAATCAAAAAGGTGGCGTTGGTAAAACAACTTCAAGTATCAATATTTCTGCTGCTTTAGCCCATATTGGGTTTAAAGTTTTATTAGTTGATATAGATTCGCAAGCTAACGCTTCAACAGGTGTTGGTGTTTATAAAGGTGCAGTTAATCAGACAATTTTTGATTTACTTATTGATGATTTAAATCCAAAAGCAGTTGTATTAGCAACTTCAGAAAAAGGATTGTACTTAATTCCATCATCACAAGAACTTTCTGGAATTGACGCATTAATTATAGGTGATAGGCGTCGTGAGTATAAATTAAAGGATAAACTTGAGCAACTTAAAGCTGATTATGATTTCATTATTATTGATTGTCCTCCGTCACTTGGACTTTTGACGATTAATGCTTTGACAGCAGCTGATTCAACATTAATTCCAGTTCAGTGTGAATATTATGCTCTTGAGGGACTAACCCAATTACTAAACACGATTCGGATTGTTCAAAAAAGGTTAAATCCTAGTCTTGCGATTGAAGGTGTTTTGTTAACAATGCTTGATACTAGAACAAAACTCGGTAAAGATGTTATTGATGAAGTTAAGTTGTATTTTAAAGAAAAAGTATTTAACACAATTATTCCGCGATTAGTGCGTTTGAGTGAAGCACCGTCATTTGGTAAGTCGATTATTGACTATGATTTGACGTCAAAAGGATCGCAATATTATATTGATTTAGCGAAAGAAGTGGTGAAAAATAATGACAAGTAGATTAGGTCGTGGTTTATCAGAACTATTTCAAGAAAATGATATTGATATTGAAACTGTTGGAGCAATCAATATAATTCAAGAAGGTGAAGTTGTTTCTGAATTAAACATTGCTGATTTAAGAGCAAATCCGTATCAACCACGGAAGCATTTTGATGATGAAAAGCTAGAAGAGTTATCGCTCTCAATTAAAGAACACGGTGTCCTGCAACCAATCATCGTGAAACGTGATATCAAAGGTTACATTATCATTGCTGGTGAGCGTCGTTTTAGGGCATCTCAGTTGGCAAAAGTTAAAAAAATTCCAGCAATTATTCGTGATTATAGTGATGAATTAATGATGCAACACGCATTAATTGAAAACTTACAACGTGAGGATTTAAATCCGATTGAGGAAGCGAAAAGTTATCGTTTAATCATGCAAAAAATGAGTTTAACGCAAGAAAAATTAGCCGAAAAAATCGGTAAAAGTCGCGCTTATATCGCAAATATGATGCGATTATTGAATTTACCAGAATTTGTAACCGATGGTATTGAGACGAAAGACATTTCAATTGGTCATGCGAAGATTTTGGCTGGATTGAAAGACGCAGAACTTATCTTGAAATTAGCGATGATTATCAAAGAGCAACAAATTTCTGTCCGTGAATTAGAAGAGCTTGTAAATGAATCTGGTGCACCAAAACAAGTCAAGACAGTTAAAAAGGAACCAAAAAATGATCATTTGAAGTCACTTGAAGATAATTTAAAATCTCATTTTGGGACGAAAGTTAATATAAAAGATAAAAATGGTAAGGGTCAGATTGTGATTAATTATTTGTCGAATGATGATTTGAATCGTGTTCTTGACGTATTAGGAATTGATGAATTATAATGGAATATTTAGATATTACTTGGGACTTTATTCAAGGATTAATTAGTCAATTTGCTGGTCAAATTTTTCAAATTATTTTAATATTAATTGGGCTGACGATTTTAAAAAAAGTTGGCGTTGGTTTACTACGCCGAATGTTTCTGTTTAAAATTGACCGATTAAAACGAACGACACCAGAGTCATTAAAACAAAAAGAAACAATTAAGCATATGTGTTTAAATATTTTCTCATATGCTATGAGTCTGTTAAAAGCTGTTTTGATAATTTCTGTCTTTGTTCCAATTGGAACTTTCATGGCTGGTCTCGGTGCTTTTGCAATCGTAATTACTTTTGCTTTTCAAAATATGCTTGGTGATATGGTTCGTGGATTTTTCATTATCTTTGAAGAAATGTTTATGATTGGTGATTTTGTTGAAATTGCGGGTTTCCAAGGGGAAGTATTAGAAATTGGTTTGCGAACAACAAAATTAAGACAGCTTGGAAATGATCAAATAATTTTAATTCCTAACAACAATATCGGGAATATTATTCGTTTGAATATCGAATGTTTAACAAAAGAACAAGCATAATTATAAAATAAGTGGGTGTTTGTTATGGAATTTAAGTGGAACTTTAAAGAAGAACTTGCAAATGCAATAACACACGGAATTGGATTTGGTCTTAGTATTGCAGGGCTAGTTTTGTTAATTATTAACAGCGTGCAAACTAATGAACATGACACATTGGCACTGGTGAGTGTGATAATTTTTGGTTCAAGTATGGTTTTACTTTATTTATGCTCGACCTTACATCATAGTTTACCATTTAAAAAAACGTATCGGTTATTTACGATTTTAGACCATTCAGCGATTTATGTTTTTATTGCGGGGACGTATACGCCGTTTTTGTTGATTACCCTTCGCGGTGTGCTCGGTTGGGTGATGTTTGGGATTATCTGGGCGATTGCGATTGGCGGGATTGTTTTTAAATCAATTTTCGCAGATCGATTTATGGTTGTTGCAACGTTAGGTTACTTGCTGATGGGATGGATTATTGTCTTTGCATGGGGACCAATGTCATATGCGCTTGCACCGACAGCAATGAATATTACGTTGGCTGGTGGTTTGTTTTATTCGGTTGGAACGATTTTCTTCGGCTGGGAGCGAATTCCTGGTTTACAGAAAATTAAACTGCCGTTTAACCATGCAATTTGGCATCTATTCGTTTTAGCAGGTAGTATATGTATGTTTTTCAGTATCTTTTTGTTTGTGTAAAACTACTTTATAATATTGATTTGACCGTTGATACTAACGGTCTTTTCTTGAAAGAAAATTTGTTTAAAAGGGGATTTTTTTTAGTATAATGGTAATATCCAAAAATCTGGAGTGAATACAACGATAAAGTCGATAAGTTGATGGGGTTTGATTATCTCTTGGAATAACTAACCTTAACAACATTTTTTTTTGAAAGGTATGTGAAGATAGTGAATAAGAAAATTATTATTTCGATTTTAGTATTAAGTTTGGTAGGTGGATCGCTAGTTTTTTCATGCGTTATCGACGGATTGAAAATATTTTAGGAAATGATTTTACTGATAATTTTGCACTTCATAATATTACGATTTTATCCGCGAATCCACTAAGACCAGATGGTTCTGGATTTGATTTTCATGAACGTCACGCATCTTCAAATGACCGTCTTTATGGGCATGAATGGTATAATCCGGGAGATATTATTAGTGATGAACAAGTTGATTATTTGTTAGAATTGCTATTAAATATGAGAGTACGCCCATATCATCTTAGTTCGCATCCGATTATCTTTAATGCGCGATTTTTTAGAGGTGCTGATGTACATAACGTTAATCCTCCAATTATAATTGAGTACCAAATCTTTGATTTGGACAAGCAGAATTTTATGATGATTTTATTTAATGGTTTAAGTATTTTATCAATGGGAATTGGTGAAGTTACTGATCACGGATGGAGTGCTAATGAACGAATCGGTTTTAATCCGAGAGCTTTCCGAATTCACGAGGATGATCAAAATACTTTGTTTGAAATTTTAAGAATTTTAGAGAGTGATGCATCTAAGTTATTCAATTTTAATTTAGATTAAAATTATCAGCTTATCAAAAACTACTAAAATAATTTTACCCTAACCGCCTTTTCTATCAGGTGGTTTTGTTGGTGTTATTAGTGGTATTTTTTGAAACTTCCAAAAATGTCAGATTCTTACCGGCATTTTTAACTGGAATTTGCCGTAAAAGTGTCGGAAATTTATGATTTTTGCCTCAAATACGATATTTTTCTTTGGATATCATCTTAAAAATATCGGTATTTGAGGTTAAGGTCGATAGTCTCGTTAATACCAGTCTGTAAGTAGTAATTTAATTTTCTTTAAATTTTCTATCACAAATTTCAATAAAACATGATATAATGGGAAGATATGCAGATTAAGGTGAAGGGTATGATGAATCATGGCTAAAGTTAAAGAAATAATTACAGACCCAAGAAAGTTATCATTGTTTGCAGTTACATGGCCAATCTTTTTTGAGATGTTAATGTTGATGCTACTTGGTAATGTTGACGTTTTGATGTTAAGTCAGTATTCGGATCAAGCAGTTGCGGGTGTTGGGGTTGCAAACCAGATGATGGGAATTTCGATTACGATGTTTGGGTTTGTTTCAGCGGGGGCAGCGATTATTATTTCGCAGTATCTTGGGGCAAAAAAAGCGGAAGATGCGAAGCGTTTTTCAATGGTGGCGATTATTTTAGCGTTAGCTTTTGGTCTTATTATCAGTGCTATTTTTATAATTTTTAGATTTCCATTGTTAGGGTTATTGATTTCTGAATATTATTTGATGCCTTTTGCAGGAGCAATGGTGTTAACTGTTGGTGGATTCATTTTTATTCAAGCTGTTTTATTGACGACTGGTGCCATTTTGCGAAGTCACGGTTATACTCGTGATATGTTAATTGTAACAGTCATAATGAATATTTTTAATGCAGCTGGTAATGCGCTGGTAATCTTTGGTTTATTCGGGCTACCAGTATTTGGGGTTCAGGGAGTAGCGATTGTAACAGCTTTTAGTAAGTTGCTTGGCTTGTCAATTGCATTTTATATGCTGAATAAAAGAATTCCAGGGATTTTCAAAATAATTGGTCGTAAAACTGGATTTCCATTTCATTATGTTAAGTCAATTTTAAGAGTTGGTGTGCCAGCGGCGGGGGAAAATTTATCTTTTCAAGCTTACCAATTGGTAATGATTGCTTTAATTGGAACGTTAGGAACAACTGCTTTAACAACGAAAATATATACCCGCAGTGTTAATTTCTTTGTTTTGTTAGCAACCGTTTCAATTGCACAAGGTGGTTCGATTATTATTGGTCAATTGATGGGTGCCAAGGAATATGATGTAATTTATAAACGGGCGTTGAATTATTTGAAGTATGGTATTATTGCTTCGATTATTAGTGCAACAATATTTTTTATTTTTAATCGTCAAATCATGGGAATATTTACTAGTAACGAAGATGTCTTTGAAATTGCCAGAGTCCTTTTCTTCCTTGCAATTATTCTTGAACCAGGGCGTGCGTTTAACATTATTTTAATTAGTGGGTTACGAGCAACAGGTGACGTAAAATTTCCAATTATCGTTGGAATTATCTTTCAGTGGAGTGTCGGTGCTTTCCTTGGATTTATCTTCGGGATTGTGTTTGGTTGGGGTTTAGTTGGAATTATGGTGGCTGCTTTACTTGATGAATGGATTCGGGGAATCTTGATGTTATTTAGATGGCGGTCACGAAAATGGCAGTCGATGAGTGTTGTTGCAGAATAAAAGTGTGAAAATCTACGCAATAGTGTAGATTTTTGCTAGACATGGAACTACTTAGACGGTGAAAGTCCATATTGACCAACTGGGAGGTTTCACGGACAATGCAAGAGACCCCTTAAAAGAAATCGGTGAAAAAGGTTCCCCACTATAAATCAATCCAGATGTTGCCTACTTAACAGACTAATGGACTGGTCTTTCTTTTCATAATCATTGTTTGTACTAATTAGGGATTATGGAGCGAAAAAATCCACCATTTGCCCCTAAAATCTTTTAGCATTGATTGATTTTAATAGTAAATTCGTGCTATAATTTTGGAGTTAGTAATTATATCATAATACCTTAATGATTTATATGTACTACTGTTTGCTCATCATTATACCAGTTTTCTCTTTTAAAAGCCACAGGAATAATATATAATATGAGATATCA
>JGI990J12352_1000071_pt1 | contig 21520 bp, 13 predicted proteins | sample Intmic4MA4BA4MSA_FD_12352 | JGI IMG/M metagenome (IMG submission 12352) | reverse complement strand
TTTAAATATGGCTTGGGGAAACGCCAAGCAGTTATCGCCTTGATGGTAAATATAGCCAACACGCAATCATTTTCCCCAAAGAAAATGCTACGGTAACGATTACTGCTCATGAAGAATTTAAAGGCAATGAAATAGTTGCGGGCGTTTATGAGGATATCTTACCGCATTTAAAACGGCAATAAATTAGCCAAAACTAGAAAAACCTAGCCAAGTGAAGCACTAGCTAGGTTTTTTAATAAATTTTGCTCATGGCTTGGTAATTTTGATTTTATTCCCACACTGGTTGCCAAGTAACTCCAAATTGGTCCACAATCCAGGCGCATTTACGAATTTTTCCTACCGATTCAGGGCCCATCATGACACTACCGTTAGTAGCAAGAGCAGTAAAAATTGTGTCAAATTCTTTCTCGGTTTCACAATTAATGAAAATCGAATTAGACCAACTGAATTCTGGTGCTTGATGTTGTGCGGTCATATCTAAAAATTTAATTTCGCTTCCTGAAACCGTAATAACGCCATGAAATACTTTATTTGCATCGCTTTTCGCTACCGTTGAATCCTCAGTCTGAAATCTGGTCAACTGGGTGATTTTGGTATTTGGTAAATTCGTTTCATAAAATTTCATTGCCTCTTCAGCTGTACCATTAAACGTTAAAAACGGTGTGATTTTATTTTTTATCATTTTTTTATAACCTCTTTCCCCTACTATAAATAATTTAAGACAAAATTACCCACTGATTATACCACACAAATTACTAAACTGCAAGTTGTGCAAACGAAGCTCCTCAAATGCCAGGCAGCTTGGTTACCATGGCGCCACCACTTTAGAAAAAAATCACAATCAAGGGTGGACGTTGATGAAATGTCGTTATACGTTTTCAAATTTCTTTCGAAAAAGCATTGAAATTAGTTCGAAGTTGTGTTATCATAAAACAAAAACAAGAAAGATGGGAATGGAAGATGATTAAACTAAACAAAAAACAGCTAGCCGCGCGCGTTGAAGAAATAACCGTACTGCTAACTAATGAATTAAGTGTTGTCGAAACAACTGGTGAGCTTAACGTTGTCACCAAAGCACATGAAATCTTAGCCGAGCTTGACTATTATCAAAAAAATCCTCAAGATTTAAGGTTTGTTGCGGTACCAAATGACCAACTTGGGCGAAAAAGCGTTGTTTGCATTTTAAGAGGCAACAAGGGCAACAGCAAAAAAACCGTTATTTTAAATGGTCACCTTGATACAGTTGGAATTTCTGATTATGGCGCTTTAGCCGACCTCGCGCACAAGCCCTACGAGTTAACCAAAAAGTTTAACGAAATAAAAAATACTCTTCCAACAGAAGTTCGCACCGATTTAGCAAGCAATAACTATCTTTTCGGTCGGGGAATTTTTGACATGAAAGCCGGGAATGCCATCAACATTGCGTTAATTGAAGCAATTGCTGCTGATCTTGACAATTTCGAAGGCAACATTATTTACGCCGGTGTTTGTGACGAAGAAGCGAACTCCGCTGGGATGCTTAGCGTTGTTCCTGAACTTGTTAAAATTCGCAACGAAAACCACTTTGAATACTTAGGATTTATTGACACCGATTACATGAGCACTCACTACGAAAATGACCAAAATAAATACGTCTACATCGGCTCGGTTGGTAAATTGATGCCTTCGTTTTTCATCGTCGGCAAAGAAACCCACGTTGGTGAAGCGTTTAACGGCCTTGATGCGAACCAAATTGCAGCGAGTATTACTAATAAAATCAACATGAATGTCGACTTTTGCGACGTTGTCGACGGTGAAGTAACCTTGCCACCGGTTACCTTAAGAATGCGCGATTTAAAACCAGAATATTCTGTGCAAACAGCGCAAACGACTAGCTTGTTCTTTAACTATGCAACCCACGTCAGCACACCTGCTGAAGTTATGGCAAAAATGCTTAACGCAGCGCAAGAAGCCTTTGAATTAACCGTTGAAAAAATCAACCAGCAATATCAAAAATACTGCCAAATTGCCAAATTGCCACACCAAAGATTGCCTTGGAAAGCGAGAACAATTTCCTACGAACAACTTTACCAAGCCGTTAAAGCAGAAAAAGCGGAAAAAGGGGAGCAACTTGATGCAGAAATTGCTGCCTATGCCGCTGAGTTATTACAAGACCCAACCGTTGATGCGCGTGACTTCGCCTTAAAACAAGTGGAATTTATTCACAAACAATCTGCAGATCGAGAACCCGTTGTCATTGTCTACTTTTCGCCACCTTATTACCCACACATCCACGTAAGCGGGGAAACGACCATGGAGCAAAACATTATCAAAGCGACGCAAGAAGCGGTTAACAAAACTAACACTCCTTATCAAATTGTCTACAAAAAATTCTTCCCCTACATCGCCGACTTAAGCTATGCCGCTGCCCCAAGTGACGAAAAAGTCATTGCCACGCTGAAAAACAATATACCAGGATTTGGCGTCAAATATGACTTGCCGCTCGCGGAAATGGCGGACTTAAACTTACCAGTTTTAAACATTGGACCATTTGGTAAAGATGCCCACCAGTTTACCGAACGCTTGGAAAAAAATTATTCTTTTAAAGTGGTTCCCGAGCTCCTTTACAAAACCATTAGCAACTTGCTAACAACTAGCTGAGGTTTGGTTTAAAATTAGCGAGCGCGTTGATTGGTTGCCAGTTGCTCGTCCTCCTAATTGCTAAATTTTGAAAAAATCGGCAATGTGTGGTATAATAGTAGAGATTTTCCTTCAGCGGGGTTGAGCGCCTAACTTAAGCAGACCGTTTGGCGGTTTAAAAATCCAGCAAAACAGAAAACAATAGGGGGAATTAGGTGTGCAAAAAGAAATGGCTGTGCTACTAACGCAGATTAAATTTCCAGATAGTGATAAACATCTATTTGAAACGGTTTGTGTGCAGAGCGTGCAAATTTTCAAAACGAAAAAGCGGATGCAGTTTTCGTTTGCTTTTCCGCAAGTAATTACCGCCGAAAAGTTGGCATTGTTTATCAAGCTAACCGAGGCAACTTTTAGCAAAATTGCAACTTTTGAGGCTTTTGGGTATGAGATTGCCTACTTGACGCCACCAACAGATGCCGATTTCGCACACTATTTACCATATATAATTGAACAAATTAGTCAAGACGTGCCATTTGGGCGAATTTTAATGTCGATGACTACCCAGTTTGAAGCTGGCAACTTGACGATTTTTGTTGCAAGTGATAAAGATAAAACCGATATTGAAAATAATTATGCCGCCTTAATTATTGAAGCCTATGCGAAGTTCGGCTTTACCCTAGGGCGCGTAAGCGGAATTGTCACTGCTAATGTTAAATCTGATGAGCAAATAATGCAAGAAAAAGCTGAAAGTTTAGGAAATATTACTGGTAATGACCAACCAGCATTAGCAACCACCAACCAGCAAGCTAAACCAGCAATTACCACAAAAACTGCTAATGGCAATTCAGACAAATTCAAAAATCGACGAGGCGGCCGGCGCAAGGTGCCGGTGATGAATGATGATAGTTTTGGCCCAGAGCTGATTGCTGATGCAACGCTTTGTCGTGATATTTTTGTTGATGTTGACGAAAAACTTGAAGTCGTGATGGAAGGATATATTTTTGATGCCCAAGTTCGCGAAATTCGGACGAAAGACGGGCGGGAATTTACCATCTTTGAAGCGAAATTTACCGATTATTCCGACTCAATGTATTTAAGCATCTTCTTATCTAACGACCAAATGAAGCAAAAAATTCCGCAAATTATCAGTAAAGGTAACTGGGTTCGCATTGGCGGCGAAGTTAAGATAGACGATTACAAAAAAGAGGCAACAATGACCTTGACTGCTGGCAAAATAATCGACGCCCCCGAGACGACACAGCGACTGGATAACGCAACCAACAAACGGGTTGAGCTCCATTTACACACAAAAATGAGTGCAATGGATGGCACCACGCAGATTGCCGACTACATCAAAACCGCAGCAACGTGGGGACATAAAGCCCTTGCTTTAACAGATCACGGCGTCGTGCAAGCGATTCCTGAAGCTTTCGCAGCTAGCAAAAAACACGGGATAAAAATGATTTATGGGGTTGAAGCAAATTTTGTCGAAGACCAACCGCTTATCGGCTGGAACGAGGCGCCAATTGACTTACAAACTGCTACCTACGTTGTTTATGATGTTGAAACCACCGGCTTTTCAACCAATGACGATGATATTATCGAAATTGCTGCTGTGAAAGTTCGGCGAGGCGCCTTGGTTGATGAATTTTCCGAATTTGTTAACCCTCATCGAAAACTATCAGCGCTAACAACGAAGCTAACCGGCATTACGCAAAGCGACGTTGATGGTGCTCGCGACATTGGTTTGGTGATGACCGATTTTACNGCTTGGATTCAGGATGCAATTTTAGTTGCCCATAATGCTGATTTTGATATGGGGCACCTTGAAGCAAATTGCCAAAATCAAGGATTGCCAAAACCAGAAAATCCTGTAATTGACACGCTTGCACTTGCGCGAATTATGTATCACGCTACGCTGGGAATTTACTGGGAATACGCTACCGACGAGAAAATCGATGAAAAATTTCGGCGAAAAATGAAGCTGTTTAATTTAAAAGCCCTTGCTAAGTTTTTTAACGTCGAATTAACGCAACATCACCGCGCAATTTATGATGCAAGAGCAACTGGTGAAGCGTTTGTGGGGATGCTTAACGACATTGCTAAACTTGGGATTAAAACCCATGATCAACTTAATAGCTTAACCGTCGGTAGTGGGGGCTACAAAACCGCCATTCCTTCCCATTTGACGTTGCTTGCAACAAACGAAGTCGGCTTGAAAAACCTTTTTAAGATTGTTTCAATCTCGCTAACTGACGATCTCTTTGGCATTCCCCGGGTTAGGCGAAGTGTGATTAACGCACACCGCGAAGGGATTCTTGTGGGGAGTGGTTGTGTTAATGGTGAGGTCTTTAAGGCAGCTTTAGAAAAACCTGATGAAATTTTGCAAAAGCGGGTGGCTTTTTACGACTATCTTGAAGTTCAACCACCAGAAGTTTATGCGCATTTAGCGATGTTAAACGGCCCTGAACAAAAAACCTATATTTTAAACGCCATTCAAAAGCTTATTAAAGTTGGTCGTGCGCAAAATAAAATTATCGTTGCTACTGGCGATGTTCATCATCTAAATCCTGAAGACCGGATTTATCGGAAAATTTATACGAAGACCCCAGCGGTAGGCGGCGGTAGGCATCCGTTAAACCGCGCAGAAATCGAGGATATTCCGTCGATGCACTTGCGCACAACTGCTGAAATGCTTGCGGATTTTGCCTGGTTAGGTGAAGAAGTTGCGTATGAGTTAGTTGTCACAAATACGAATAAAATTGCGGATATGTGTGATGAAATTGCGCCGATTAAGGATAAGTTGTTTGAGCCGTCGGATACGTTTTTAGCTGACCGCGGAGTTCCTAGTGTGAAGGCACGTTTGGAAGAAATGTGCTACGCGCGGGTACATGAGTTGTACGGCAATCCGCTACCGGAGTATGTTAAGAAGCGTCTTGAGAAAGAGCTTACAAGTATTATTGGGAATGGTTTTGCGGTGATTTATTATATTTCGCATTTGCTTGTTAAGAAATCGCTTGACGAGGGCTATTTAGTTGGTTCGCGGGGATCGGTCGGCTCGTCTTTTGTGGCGACGCTTGTTGATATTACCGAGGTTAATCCGTTATCGCCACATTATTTGTGTCCTAAGTGCCACTTTTCGACTTTTAAGATGACTGAACTTGAAGTAAGTGAATACGGGATTCGGGAGGTTGAGCAGGAGCTGCAGGGGATTTTAGCAAAGTGTGAGTCTGGTTTTGATTTGCCCGATGCTAATTGTCCGCTTTGTCAAACTTCACTTATGAAGGATGGGCATGATATTCCGTTTGAGACGTTTTTAGGATTTAAAGGTGATAAGGTGCCTGATATTGATTTAAATTTTTCGGGTGAGTATCAGGCAAAGGCGCATTTGTACTGTCGGGAATTATTTGGTGAGGATTATGCGTTTCGGGCAGGAACAATTACAACAGTGGCAGCTAAGACAGCGTTTGGTTTTGTGAAGGGCTTTTTAGAAGATGAGAAAAAAACGATGCGGAGTGCGGAAATTGAGCGCTTAGCGATGAATTGTGAAGGTGTTCGGCGTTCAACGGGGCAGCATCCTGGCGGGATTATTGTGGTTCCAAATTATATGGATATTTATGATGTGACCCCGATTCAGTTTCCGGCTGATGATACGAATGCAACTTGGAAAACGACGCATTTTGATTTTCATTCAATTCATGATAATTTGTTAAAGCTTGATATTTTAGGTCACGATGATCCGACGATGATTAGGACATTGCAGGATTCGTCAGGAATTAATCAAAAGGAAATTCCAGTTGATGATAAGGCGGTTTATGAGCTGTTTTATTCAACAAAATCACTCGGGGTAACGCCTGGTGAAATTAAGTCGGAAATGGGTACTTACGGGGTGCCTGAGTTTGGCACGTTTTTTGTGCGAACGATGCTTGGTGAAACGAAGCCAAAAACCTTTGCTGAGTTGGTTAAAATATCAGGGCTTTCTCATGGTACGGATGTTTGGACTAATAATGCGCAGGATTTAGTTAACGGCAGTAATCCTGATTTTGATAAAGTTGAGTTTAAGCAAGTTATCGGTTGTCGTGATGATATTATGGTTTATTTAATGTACGGTGGTTTGGAGCCGGCGCTGGCTTTTGAGATTATGGAATTTGTGCGAAAGGGTTTGCCGAGTAAAGCGCCTGATAAATGGGCAGGCTATGTTGCGGCGATGAAGGAAGTTGGGATTCCGAATTGGTATATTTGGTCATGTTCACAAATTAAGTATATGTTTCCGAAGGCTCACGCGACGGCTTACGTGTTAATGGCTGTGCGAATTGCGTGGTTTAAAGTGCATAAACCGATTCACTATTATGCCGCTTACTTCTCAAAACGTGCTGATACCTTTGATATTATGACAATGGTTGCCGGTGCCGAAACAATTGCGAAAAAAATCGACGAAATTAGCACAAAAGGCTTTGATGCAACCCCAAAAGAAAAAGCTTTAGTAACCGCCTTGGAACTGGCTCTTGAAATGACTAGACGGGGGATGACATTTAAATTACCGGATTTAAACTTGTCAGCTGCCACGGATTTTATCATAACAGCCGATGAGAAATCGCTAATTATTCCCTTTGGCGCCATTGATGGACTTGGGATTAACGTTGCCGAGGCGATTGCTTATGAACGGGAAATTAAGGACTTTGCAACCGTGATGGAATTTAAAAAACGGACTAAAACAAATGGAACAATCTTGGAACTTTTAATCGGGATGGAATTTTTTGGAACGCTGGAATACGGATCGGCAGCTGCCTTAAAAGAGCAAGTTGTCGCCGAAGGGCAGGGGAGTTTGTTTTAGCAACTGCTGATTAAAAAAATGCTAAGGGGTTTTATCTAGCTTGCGAAAGTTGATTCGGTAGTAAACCGAAAATAATTGGTGGAGTTGGTAAATAGCAAAAGGAGAAATCGTGATGACAAATAAAGAACTGGCAATTGAGGTATTAGCGTTAGTAGGGGGTAAAGAAAATATTGGTAATGTTGTTCATTGTGCCACGCGGTTAAGGTTTAAATTAAATGACGAGGGCAAGCTAAAGCTTGATGAATTAAACAAGCATTCGGATGTTGTTAATGTGATGTTGGTTAGCGGGCAACATCAAGTTATCATTGGCAGTCGTGCGCCTAATGTTTACATTGAATTAGTCGAGGTTGCTGGAATTAATGAAACAGAGCCTGTTTCAAATGATCAATCAGGCAAAAAGCCAAAAGTGACAGATGAATTTATCGCTTTCATTGCGAAAATCTTTACGCCACTGATGACTGGACTTGCGGGAACGGGGGTTATGATTGGTTTTTTAAACTTAGCAGTCGCGATGGGCTGGCTGTCTGAAAGTGATGGCGCGTTCCAAATTCTTAATGCGTCAGCGAACGGTTTCTTAACATTTTTACCGATCGCCCTAGCAATTACAGCGGCCAGAAAATTCAAAGCAAATGAATTTTTAGCCATGGCTTTAGCTTGTGCCATGCTTTTTCCTGGGATAATGGAATTTACTTTAGAAAATGATTTAGATTTCTTTGGTATTCCGGTTATCTTTATTGGGGGAGTTGGTTATTTTTCATCAGTTGTACCAATTATCATCGCCGTGTATATCCAAAGTTTTGTTGAAAGATTCTTTCGGAAAATCATCCCGAATTTACTTAGTATGTTTGCGGTAGGATTGCTGACCTTGTTAGTAATGGTGCCTTTGACTTTTATTGTAATTGGCCCGCTTGGGTTAGTTATCTCAAGCGTTCTTGCTAGCGTTTTTGAGTCGATATTCAACTTTAATGCGACGATTGCGGGGATTGTTTTGGGTGGTTTATGGCAATTTACGATTGCCTTTGGTTTACATTGGGGGTTTTTGCCATTGCTTTTAACTAATTTAGGAACCCAAGGATTTGATCGAATTTTACCACTCACATCTCCATCGGTAATGGCGCAAGCTGGTGCGACTTTGGCGGTATTCTTTATGACAAAAGATGTCAAGCTAAAAAGTTTAGCAGCCTCAAGTACGATATCGGCAATATTTGCAATTACTGAACCAGCCCTTTATGGGGTAACCATTCCGCTAAAAAAGCCATTTTTAGCTGCGTGTATTGCTAGTGCAATTGCTGGCGCGATTAATGGTACCTTTGGTGTTGCGACTTTCGCACTTGGTGGGACAAGTATTTTAGGTTTTGTAAGTTTTATTCACCCTGAAGATGGGATAACTAGTAATTTGTTTATTGCGATATTTTCTGCTGTTGTTGCCTTTGTCGTTTCATTTATTTTGTCGCTGATTTTAGGGATTAAGCAAACCGACGATAAAGGGGTAACCAAAACTGAAGCAACGCCATTAATAACTGCTCAAGATGAACAAATTGTCAGTCCTTTAGAAGGGGTAGTTGTTAAGCTAGAAAACGCGCCAGATGTCGCCTTTGCATCCAAAGCCTTAGGTTGTGGCGTGGCTATTGAACCTGCTGTTGGCAAATTACGCGCACCTGCAGATGGTGAAGTTACGGTGCTTTTTCCGACGGGACATGCTGTTGGGTTAACGACAAATACAGGTGTTGAAGTGCTAATGCACATTGGGATGGATACAGTAAATCTAGCTGGTAAAGGCTTTACAAATCATGTTAAGCAAGGTGATCAAGTTAAGCGCGGTGATTTGTTAGTTGAGTTTGATCTTAAAGCAATCAAAGAGGCCGGTTTATCGACAATAACGCCAATCGTTATTACCAATACCGCTAATTTCAAGGAAGTTGCAGTTGTTGAGAGTGAAACGATTGCTTATGGCGATAAGCTGTTAACGGTTGTCAAATAATATTAATGTAGTGGCAATTGCAATTGCGGGCAGCGGCTCGTTTAAAATGTGGAGCTGATAAATGAAATCGCAAAAATTTGCGTAAAAAAAATCAGACAAATATTGGAGGAAGATGAGATGAAAAGATTAGGATTTTCGATTTATATGGAGAAGGTAGCTTTAGCAACAAATCTTGAATATATTGAAAGAGCGGCGCAGCATGGATTTAAGCGGATTTTTACTTGCATGATGTCGGTTAAAGGAGCAAAAGCGGAAATTTTAGCCGATCTTCAAGCGATTACCAAGAAAGCCCATGAGTATGAGATGGAAGTATTTATGGATGTTGGACCGACAATTTTAAAGAATTACGGAATTGAAATCGGTCGCAGCATTTTGAGTTTGTTTACGGGAAAAAGTGATGATTTACAGTTTTTCATTGATGCCGGGCTTGATGGAATTAGGCTTGATCAAAGTTCGACGGGAATGGAAGAGGCTTTCTTGACGCATAATTCGCATGGGTTAAAAATTGAGATTAATATGAGTATGGATACGCATTTTTTAGATTTAGTTATGGATTTCTTGCCAAATAAGGATCGCTTATACGGATGCCACAACTTTTATCCACGCGGATATTCAGGTTTAGATTGGGAGCATTTTGATAAAACGACTAAAGCTTTTGATCAGCGTGGCTTACGCAAGGCAGCTTTTATTACTTCGCAGGAAAGTGGTGCGTTTGGGCCGTGGCCAGCTGATGATCGGATTCCAACTTTAGAAATTCATCGCCGTTTGCCAATTGATGTTCAGGCAAAGCATTTAATCGCTTACGGGTTGATTGATGATTTGATGATTTCCAACTGTTTTCCAAGTGACGCCGAGCTTAAAAGTTTGGCATCTCTTGATTTGGAAACGTTAACTTTAGATGTTAATGTTGCTTCGGGTATCCCTGATATTGCCAAAGCGATCATGTTTAAACCGACGCATATTTTTCGAGGCGATGCAACTAGTAAAAGTTATTTTATTCGTTCAATGGTTAGGTTTATTTTCAGAGAAGCCGATTTGCCACCATTCAATACGGTAGATATTCAGCGTGGCGATATAATTGTTGATAATAACGATTACGGACAATATAAAGGCGAGTTGCAAATTGCTTTAAAAGCTATGAAAAATGATGGACGGACAAATGTTGTCGGGCGCATTCGTGAAGAAGAAATTTTCATTTTGGACTACATCAAGCCATGGCAAAAATTTACGCTAAGACCAATGATGCTGTAAAAAGTGGCTACTAGTTTTTAAATTTGAAAATCGGCGCCGGCTTTTGAAATGGCGAAAAAGTTGCAAAATGCGATAAATATTATAAAAAAGGTCAAAAAACTGGCAAAAAAGGCGATAATGATAAAATCACCGCTTTTGGCGGTTTTTTTGCGTTTTTCGCCAAATTTTATGAAAATTTGAATTTTGAGGTGGCAATCGGTTGAGATATTTGCCGATATCCGTTATAATAGTATTTTACCAAAAAAAAAATTACCACAACTAAGGGGTTGCATAAGCGTTGATTTTACTGTTAATAATGATCTATCTCGCCTTTATTATGTTGGGGATGGCGAATGTTTTAGGAAGTGCTTGGCCAGCAATGCATGAGCAATTAGGGGTTTTAGGCGCTAGTGGCGGCCTGGTTTTTATGATTATTTCGGGGGCAACGATTTTAGCAGCATTATGTTGTGATCAACTTGCTCGCCGAGTCGGCTCGGGGAAGTTAGTCGGACTTGGTTTAGCTTTAATGGCGGTTGCGCTTGTGGGCTTTTCACAAACAACTAATTTTATTAGCCTTTGCTTATGGAGTGTGCCGCTCGGGATGGGGATGGGTTTTGTTGATGCTACCCTTAATAGCGTCGTCGCCTTGCATTACCAAGCCAAACAGATGAACTGGTTACACGCTTTTTGGGGTGTTGGGGCGTCAATTGGGCCGATTATCATGTCCTTTTTCCTCGTTTGGCAAAATTCATGGGCAGCTGGATATCAATTTATAGGACTGCTTCAACTTGCTTTTGTCGCCAGCTTTTTCCTAACATTTAAACTGTGGCAACCAATTCAAAATTGTGCTACAAATCCCGAAACCGCGCAACCAGAAGCCTTATCCATGAAACAGGTGCTCACAATTTCAGGGGTTAAGCAATCCTTACTGCTGTTTCTTTGTTACACAGCAATTGAGGCAACCGTTGGCTTATGGGCGAGCAGTTACTTTGTGGTGGTGCGACAGTTGAGCCAAGAAACCGCAGCGCTTTGGGTGGCGCTTTATTTTGGTGGGATTACGGTTGGTCGGTTTTTAGCTGGCTTTTTGAGCGTGAAATTTAGTCACAAGCAGTTAGTTAATTTGGGTAGTGCCTTAATTGGCCTGGGGATTATGCTACTGTTGCTGCCAGTCGCCCAACCTTTTTTACTGGTTGCCTTGTTTTTAATTGGTTTTGGTTGTGCGCCGATTTTCCCAAGTTTAATTCACGAAACGCCCCATAATTTTGGAGCGCATAACGCCCAAGCGATTATCGGTATGCAAATGGCGTTTGCTTATGCAGGCTCAATGTTGATGCCACCGCTGTTTGGCTTGATTGCTACCCAGATTAATTATACGCTGTTTCCCGTTTATCTAGGTGGTTTTTGGTTGTTAATGATTATCATGATAAAATGGTTATCTAAAAAGCTCGCATCGCGAACTTAGTAAGCAAAATTAAAAGTACTAGTTGTAACTTTTAGTGTTTGCCACAGTTTTGCCACAATTAATTTGTAGCAATTTGCTAGCATAATTGGTATAATTTTGGTAGTTTTAAATATAATAAACTGTAATATTCATTCGATATGAAGGTTTAGCTGAAGGAGAGATTTTAGATGAAGACTGTAGGAGTAATGCTAATTTCCGTTTTAACAACGGTGGTAACAATGTTTGCTTTGATATATTTTTTGGATGTCGAGCTGGTAATGTCAGGTAATGATAGTATTTTGGCAGCGTCAAATGTCGAAACTGCCACGATGCGTGAGGTGACAATCCTAAATCAGGAAGAAGCGCAGATGGATGCGATTGATCGTGTCGCGCAGGCAATTGTGGGGGTTGTTAGTATTACCGAAGGTTTTGGTGGTTTTTTTGGTTTTAGTGGCGAACAAGCCGGGACTGGTTCGGGGATTGTTTACGCAGTTCAAAACGGGGCGACTTACATTGTCACAAATGAGCATGTTGTTGACCGAGCTACTAGTATTGAAGTCGTTTTCAATGATGAAGAACAAACTAGAGTTGAAGCAACGCTGGTTGGAAGCGATGTTTATACGGATTTGGCAATTTTAAGAATTCCTGACTTTGAAGCGGATGTGATTGCTTCATTTGGTCGGACAGAAGATTTACGCCTTGGTCAGACGGTGATTGCCATTGGGAATCCGTTGGGACTTGAATTTGCCGGTTCGGCGACCATGGGCGTGGTTTCTGGTCATGATCGTAGTGTGCCGATTTCCATTTTGTCAACAAATGGGCAGATGCAAGATTGGACAATGACCGTGCTTCAAACTGATACAGCAATTAATCCAGGCAATAGTGGTGGCGCGTTGATTAATCTTGCTGGTGAAGTTGTTGGGATTAATTCAATGAAAATCGCACAATCAGCTGTTGAGGGGATGTCATTTTCGATTCCAACTTACATTGCGCTACCAATTATTGAAGATTTAGAGGCTTATGGTGTTGTTACGCGCCCATTACTTGGGGTAAGTTTGCGGAATTTAAATATGGCGCCATCAGCGCTTCGGCATCAGCTTAATGTCCCTGAGACGGTTTTGGACGGTGTTTTTATTGATGAAGTGATGGTTGGAAGTTTTGCTCAGGCGATTGGCATTGAAATCGGTGATATTATTACTCACATTGGTGAGGTTGAAATTTTGGAAAGTTCGACATTTCGGCAAGTTTTATTTACTTATCGGCATGGTGATGATATTACGTTTACAATTGTTCGAAACGGTGCGATTTTTGATTTAGAAGCGACGATTGTGATCGCGGATAGCCATGTTAACTAGTTGACTTTGCATTGCTGTTTAAAGCGATTTTAAAAACCTTTGCCGGTTGAAATAGCCAAAATTTTCAAAAGCTCCTGAATTTTTCACAAATTTTTGTTGGCAAAAAATCACTTGATGTGATATAATTAGATGGCGATTGTTCGCAGTAGGAAAAGCTGAAAGATTTTCAAAATGCAAAAACCCTGGAGAGGGTTTGGAAAGAAGGATTAAAATGGTAAAGAAGAAGAGCTTATTAGGATTATTTTTTGGTGCGTGTAGTGTCATTACCGGGTTTTTAATTTTAACTGGTTGTACAAATGATACTGGTAGTAATTTGTTAGGAGAATCGGTCGCGCTTGAGCCGGTTGCCTTTGTTGGTGATGAATATTTTGTAACTTCAAATGTGCGAAATATTACTAATCAAGAGGCGTTTGATTTGATGTTAGAAATGCCAGGCGCGGTTTTTACGCTGTTAACGCTTGTTGATGAGGTAATGTTGCGCGGGGTTGTTGATTTTGAAACTGACGAAATTGATGGATTTTTAGAAGAGCTTGAGGCGAATGTTGAAGATGTGGATGCATGGCTGACCGAGCACGGCTTTGCGAATATGGATGAAGTAATTCGGGTTTTTGAAGTTGAACAAATGCGGCGCTCAGCGGTTGCTGGTTTAATTGTTGTAACTGAGGAAGATGTTGATGAAGAACTCGAAAGCTTCCTTGAGCAAGGTGGCGAGTATTATGAGGGGATTCGTGATGATGTTTACGCATTTTTACTTAGCCAAGCAGAAGGCGAGGTTAGCGAGGTAGAAATGGCACGCCTGCGTTTTGAAGCTGGTTTTGAAATTTTTAACACAACACTTGAAGAAGAATATGAGCTGTATTTAGAGATGGCTCAAATTGAAATTGGGACTAACGTCGCAAATGCGCAAAACACAGCAGATGTTGTGGCAGCTGTTAATGGTGTGGAAATTACGGTAGGGCAGCTGTTTCAAGCTTTTGCGCGTGAACGAGGGCTGGCAATTGTTTTTGAAACCCTTGATCCATTAATTTTAGCTGATAATTTTGAAGTGTCGCAAGCGGACGTTGAAGAGGCAATTGCTGAGGCTCGGGAAGGGCTTGGCGATGATTTTGATTCATTAGCTGCAAGTGCTGATATTGAGACAGAAGCTCAATTACTTGAGTATTTTGAGCAAGGGCTTCTAAATCAAGCGTTTCATGACCAGTTTATCCCTGATGAGCCCCGTTTACGAGAATTGTATGAAGAGATGAAAATGGAAATGGAAGATACCGTGAGTGGTAGTCATATTTTAGTTGAGAGTCATGAAGAAGCAGCGGATTTGATTGCCCAGTTGCAAGATGCTGATGATTTTTCGTTGCTGTTTGCCGAGCTTGCCAGAGAGTATAGCTCATGTGGTTCAGCTGCTAGTGGTGGTGATTTAGGTTCATGGGAGCGGGGAAATATGGTTGAACCGTTTGATGATGCGATTTTTGCCTTAGAAGTTGGTGAGTTTACTGATGAACCAGTGCAAACGCAATTTGGCTATCATGTTATTTATAAAACTGGAGATGGTGGCTTTGAAGATTTCCGTGAGCAACTAGAGTTACAAGAGTTAAATAGTTTGCAACATGAAGGGGTTATTGATCGTGCCCGAATGGATTTACGCTCGGAAGCGGCAATTGTCTTTTCTGATTCGATTATTCAAGCGCGATTTGAAGCCTTAATTTCAGAAGCATAAGTTGCTGTGTGCGGGTAGCTTGAGCAAAAGGAGCTTTTAAAATCTCGTGATAGCTGTCATGATGTTAGGATTAAAAGCATAGACTTTTATTGTATAGACGAGTTAAGAGGAGGTCTAGGAATGGAAGTATTAAAAGTATCATCAAAATCAAATCCTAATTCAGTTGCCGGAGCGCTTGCGAATACGTTTCGCGAGCGTGGAATTGTGGAAATTCAAGCAATTGGAGCGGGTGCATTAAATCAAGCGGTTAAGGCAATCGCAATTGCAAGAGGTTATGTTGCACCAACGGGTAAAGATTTAATTTGTGTCCCTGCATTTACCGATATTTATATAGACGGTTTTGAAAGAACGGCAATTAAATTAATTGTTGAGGCGAGAAGTTAGTTAATAATTAAGGGCAAAATTTGTATTTTGTCCTTTTTTGTGTTAAAATTAAGAAGCTGGCAAAACGAGCAAAACCAAGATCGCGTTGAGCAGGTGTTCAAGGCAATTAATGATTTTCGGGTAATTGCGAATTTGCGGTATAGCTCTGTTAACCAGCCAGTTTTAAATATTTTCAAATTAGGATACATGCAAGGAGAATTTTTATGAATCACCATAACAAGCCAAATCAACCCAAAATTGAACTACTAGCGCCAGTTGGGCATTTTGCCGGCTTAAAAGCTGCCGTTGCCAACGGTGCCGATGCGATTTATGTTGGCGGGAAAGCTTTTGGCGCTCGTCAAGAAGCAGCTTTTACTGATACAGAGTTAATCGAAGTCATCAAGTTTTGCCATCTGCACAATGTCCGCGTTTATATCACCCTTAATACTACAATTTTTGCTGACGAACTGCTCGAAGTTACAAATTATATACATTTTCTATACGAAAACCACGCTGATGCCTTAATTATTCAAGATTTAGGCGTGGTCACCTTAGCTCAAAAACTTTACCCTGATTTTGAAATTCATCTGAGTACGCAAATGCATCTGCATAACCGNTANGGCTTCGAATTTGCTAAAACNATTGGCGCTCTTCGAGTTGTTGCTGCTCGCGAAAATTCNCTTGCTGAAATTCGGAAAATGTGCGCAGTCGGTTTAGAGGTCGAAGTTTTTGTCCACGGAGCGTTGTGCGTCGCTTATTCCGGTCAATGTTTAATGAGTAGCATGATTGGGGCACGTAGCGGTAATCGCGGGGCTTGCGCGCAACCGTGTCGCTTACCAGCTACCCTAATCAATTGCCAAACAAGCCAAGCCCTAAAATCTGACATTGGTGACTACTTACTAAGTCCGCGTGACCTAAACACCATCACTGAAATCGACCAACTCATTAACGCTGGTGTTACCTCCTTTAAAATCGAAGGTCGACTAAAAAAACCAGAATACGTCGCAGTTGTTGTTCGCGCTTATCGTCAAGCAATTGATGAATCCCTAGCTGGCCAAAAGATTAGTCTTAAACCACAACTTCACCACGAGCTGATGCAAGTTTTCAACCGAACATTCACAAAAGGCTTTTTATTTGGGCAAAGCGGGCGGAACTGGATTGGCGCTCATCGCTCAGGACATCGCGGAATTTTAATTGGCACCGTGATCGCCGCCACAAAAAACCGAGCAACACTTAAACTAATCAAAACCCTGCAGCTTCACGATGGTGTCCGTTTTATCTGCAAGATTGAACAAGGAATGCAAGTTCAAAAAATGTTTAGCAATTCCCAAGAAGTTAAAGTTGCCAAGCCAGGAATCGTTGAGCTAATCTGCAATTTCACCCCGCAAGTGGGGATGAAAGTCTACAAAACCACAGACAGCGCCCTAGCAGCAACAACAGCCGCCCAACTGTTACCACCAATACCAATTAGTGGTGCAGTAAACATGATTACCGAAAAACCCCTTGAGCTAACCGTCTGGGACCGGCAGGGCAATGTGGTTAGCCAGCAAAGTTCACAACTAGTGCAACCAGCGAAAACTAAAAACTTAACGCAAGAGCGGCTAAAACAACAATTAACCAAAACCGGTAACACCCCGTTTGTTATTGAAGAGTTGACCACAAATCTTGGCAAAGAGGCGACAATCGCCATTGCGACAGTTAACAAATTACGGCGTGATGTCCTTGAGGAATTAGTAGCAAAACGACAACAAAGTTACCCAACGCGCGCCTTGGCAAAAAATGAAAAACTCGACCCGCTCGCTTGGCCAGCGGTAGCAAAAGTAGCTAGCGACCAAAAATTAACAGTGAGTGTGAGGAATTTAACCCAATTGGCAACGGTTTGCACAATGGCGACTGTCGACTTGATTTACTTTAAAAATTTGCCCGACTTAGCCGAAGCCGTCGCCATTGCCAACCGCGCTAACAAACCCTTAATCTGCCAACTAGCAAGCGTCAGCGAAGATGCAACTCTTGTTAGTGTGATTGCGAAATTAAAAAAGCTTGCAATTACTACGGTAATGGTTGCTGATTATGGCGCCTTTGAAGCGCTTCGACATGACTTCACGGTGTTAGTTGACTACGCTTTTAATGCAAATAATCAGCTACATTTACAAAGGCTTGCCCAACAGGGCGCCGTTTTAGGAACGCTATCATATGAGCTTAGTCGCAAGAGGATTCATCAGCTAGTTAAAAATTCGCCATTACCCCTTGAAGCCGTAGTTTTTACAAGGATTCCGTTAATGATGATCAAGCATTGCCCACTAAAGGCGCATTATCAATCAACTAGCGGGGCTTGTCAAGGGGCGTATTGCCAAATAAATCACGGACTTAGCGATCGCTTTGGCAACATCATGCCGTTGAGACGGAGTGGTGACTGTCAGCTTGAGCTTTTAAATTACGAACCTTTAATCTGGCTTGCTCAAATCGCCGAATTAGTCGCTAGTGGTCTTAGTTCCTTTAGATTAGAATTTATTACTGAAGAGGCTTCCCAAATTAAAGCAACGATAACAGCATTTGACTTAGCACTTCGCCAAGGCGTTGTTGATCAAACTTGGCTTCATCGCGATCAATTTACCGTCGGTCATTATTACCAAACTAAAAAAATCTAAAATTTAACAAATTACACTATTAAAGCCGACAAATCTGTGGTATAATAGGAGATATACGAAAAACATACCAAAAAAATCGTAATAAACGACAAAATGTGGAGCTTGACAAATGAAAGATATTAGTTTGCGTCCGAAAAAACAGTTAATGAACCTTTTTGAAGCAGTTCAAAAATTGGATAACTTGCCAGGCGTTAATCGCAGTTTAATTATTGACCGCGCACTTGACATTGCTATCCAAAACAAAAATATTAATTGGCAATCGCTTACCGAGGTAGCGGTTGAAAATAATTTTAATGGTAAAATACCGAGCCACGTTGTTCTGAAGGTCGATGAGTCCAAGTTTTTAAAAGTCAAACTCCAAATTCAGGCAACTTTTGGCGTGGAAAAAGTGACAATTCCTTACACAATTGTGCTTTTGTTAACGTTATATTTTATCCATTTAAAGCAACAAGTTGACTTGCTTAAACAAGATAGCCCCATTAGCGATTTGCCTAAAATTGCGAAAAAGCTTAATCACCTGGATTTTAAAGTTGATACATGGGTAATCAAAAATCGCTACGAGCAGTCCGCTTACGCTAAAAAACAACGCTTGCTTAGTGTTTGTGAGTTGCTGATTAAAAGCGATTTTGAAATAAAAAATCAACTAATTTCACAAAATTCGGCGAGCTTGCAGCGCCTTCGTGATTTAGTTAATTTAGATAAATATTTTAATGTGGCAACTACGCCAACAATCCCAACAACAACCACGCTAGCTAAAATTTTAGCAGGAATCTTTATCGTGCGCGTATCGAATATCGTTGATGTGGTCAGTAATAGAAATCAACTACTTGATCAAATTGTAAACCAGTTAGAAGCTGAGTTTTTACCTCTTGAAAATTCGACCAATAACGTCAATTCGGCTACTTATTACAAAGAAGTTTATGCGAAAATGATGGGCGGTAAAACTTAACTTAACAAGATAACAGCATCTCAATATGCGGAATGCCATCCTCAAGGTAGACAGCTGACGTTTTTACAAAACCGGCGCGCGCGTAATACTTTTCTAAATGAGCTTGTGCCCCAATTTTTATCGGTTGGTGATAATTGGCGCGCGCAACCTTTACTGCTTGCGCTAGTAATTCATGAGCTAAACCAGTTTTGCGATGCTGTTTTGCAACAATCACGCGACCAATCGATGGTTCATCATAACTAACACCTGGCGGTAAAATTCTTGCATAGGCAACGATTTCACCGTTTTTTTTGTACAAAAGATGCAACGATTGCGGATCTTTGCCATCAATTTCACCGTAAGGGCAGTTTTGCTCTACGACAAAAATGTCGACCCGCAACCGAAAAATATCGTGTAAATCCTGATTTGTTAACTCTTCAAACTTGCTTAATTCCCAATTCATTAGTTTCCCTCCAAACTAAAATTTAACTACTTCATGCACTAACTGACGCGCTTTCTAATTGTGGGCAATGCCGATTAGCATGATTTTACCAGTTAAGCCGGTGTGATATTGGTTGGCTTTAATTTGCTCAAGCGCTTCAAATTTTAACTTTTCAACATCCACTGCGGATTTGATGTTTTTTAGATGCGGATTAAGTCGGTATTTTTTTAATTTTTATTTCATTGCTCGTAAAATGATTATAGCACATGACGCACGTCAAGTCAACATTTTTTCATTAACTTAAAAGTTTTCGATTTATACGCATTTCACTTACAAAAGCGTTGACAACGCGTACAATACTATGATAGAGGCAAGTGGGCGATTTTTAATGAAACGATGGATAGGAGCTAGTGCAAATGTGCTAGCTTTTTTTGAACAGGATTTGATGTTTTTAGGTGTTTTGATGGATAAAAAAAGCCCAGTCTAGCTACCTTGAGTGGGAATTTCGTGGAGATTTATGGCTTTTTTAGGAAGTTTATGGAAGAAAAGGCTTGAAATTTGTGGTTGTTTGTGATATTATAGGAAGTGTGTTGGTCATAAATGTAGTGCTTGCCGGTTGTGAGAGGAGTTGATTTCGTTTTGGTAAGGGATTTCTTTGAAAAAATTTGAGAAAGTTGAAAAAAGTTTGAAAAAAGGCTTGACAACGACGATGAAAACCCCTACAATTTTTAAAAGAATAGTAATAAATGGTGCCAGTAATAAATGGTGCCTTTTTCGTTTTCACGAAAGCCACGAAAGTGCAACCATTGAATTTATTTTCACAAAAACAATCAGAGCGTAAAAAAATGCTTTGAGCAATTCGAAAGGATGGGAAATATGAAGAAGAAATTTAATTTATCGCTAATGCCAGCGTTCGCAATTTTATTGTTCGCGCTTACTGGCTGTTGGTGGGGAGGCGGAAACGATGAAGACCTACTATCTGATTTTCTGGAATTAATGATAGATGGACAAGCAGTGTTAGGTTCGGAAATAACGATAAATAGAGGTGATTCGCGACAATTTCAGGTTCGGATTCTGGATTCAAATGGCGATGTTGTAACGGGGAATTCTAACTTCTCGTGGACGCTTGAGCAAGCCACATCTCCAACACAAAGAACCACACCGTTAGCGCAAGCAGACCCAGATACAACAGTTAATTATGAGGATGATGAGGGACTTTTAATCATTGGAGCAAATGAAGCAAGACCACGATTACGCCTAACCGTGACTGAAGCAAATCGCGATATAAGGGTTAGCGTTGACATTAGGACAGAAGGCGTTTTCGAAGAACTTCCAGGAGGCGAGGACCCTTCAGGGGAAACCCCAGAGCTTGAACCACTGTCCATTAAACTAAGATTGGCTGATGCTGGAAATAACCTCGCTGAAACCACAATCTTAGCAGATAGAGGTGATGTCTTAGCGTTTACCTCAACACTTATGCGAGGTGATGAACCAGTTTTGCAACCGCTACCTGATTTTACGTGGTCATTTGCAAATGCTGATCCAGCTGATCCAATGCGAACACCTAATGGCTCAACAGTGGATGCGAATGGAGTAGTGACGATATCACCGACGGAGCAGACAACGACACCGATCCGCTTAAATGTCTTTGAGCCAAGAGAAGGTGGAGTTTACGCAACTGTGAATATCGATGTAGTTGCACCAACCATCAGATTGACATTAAATGGTGCGACAGTAGGCAATTCTATCCCAATGAACCGTGGAACTTCACTTCAACTAGAAGCAACGCTCCTTTCAGGCATAGATGAAACTGTTTTAGGTGGAAATTTTAATTGGAATTTTAGGGAAACAACAGCGGTATCAACAGCAACGGGCGGTTTAGTTAGTATAGGGGTAGGTGAAGAACATGGAGTACTTCGCTTGATAGTAACGGAAACAACAAATTCGGTAGAAGCCTTTGTGGAT
>JGI990J12352_1000070_pt1 | contig 21668 bp, 19 predicted proteins | sample Intmic4MA4BA4MSA_FD_12352 | JGI IMG/M metagenome (IMG submission 12352) | reverse complement strand
TTGGTCGTTTTTATTGATATATACATCTAGAATGCGACCAATTCGGTGTTTATCGCCTACCCATTCATTCAAATCATATTTTCTAATCATATAAAGCACCTCTCTATGTAACCATTATAACATTTCAGTAGTTTTTTTTCTATCAAAAAACGTTTTCTGGTGGGATTTTTTTCTACGCAACTAACATAGTCACTAAAGGCAGTAATGATTGCAAAATTTTAAGATTTTGGTTCTAGGGCTACGGTCTTGCTTCATATATTTGTTTATGGGGGATCTTACAGTCGATAACAGGGGGACATCAAAGATGTTTGTTGGCTGTAAGGTTTCATTTTATCCGTATAATTTAGGAGGGATTTTGATGACAGATAAGATAAGACGATCTGTAATCACCAGTGGCATGTTTGCGTTAGTTAGCAGCTTGTTAGCTTCGCTAATTATCACAATGTTAGTGTATTTTGAAGTAGTTAAAATCACATTAGCGTTAAAAATTTTGTATGGGGCGTTTGTTAGCATTGTCTTTATGACCTCATTTATCAGCGCTCGAAAAATTGCAACTCGTGGGGTTGTCATCGGCTTGGTAACTGCTAGCGTATTTATCGCGTTTAGCGGGCTATATCATTTTAGGGCAATGAACGGTCTTGGGTTAGTGTTTGGCATTCGAAGCGCCATTACGCTAGTTGTTGCAACCGCTGGCGCCATTATTGGGGTTAATGCTAGTAAGTAACAGATAATTGCCAAAACAAAAAACGTGGCACTTTTAAAATAGCGCCTCGTTTTTTTGTATTTTTTTCTGTTTTGAAAACTCACTTGCGTCTGGCGCTCTTGCCCGCGTACGCCCCTTGTCACCTCCGAAGCGCTGAAAATCTCATTAATAACGTTATCACGATTAAAAAATTACCAAAGTGCTTGACAAATTCCACCAAAACGTGTAAAGTATTGGGGAAAGCTTTAACTTAGGTTCTGTGAGACCAGGAAGCACATGTTATTGGAAGTTGATAAATTTTAGAGTAGCTTAAATTTTATCTTTTTATGTGCGTCCCTATTGGCCTGATTGCAAGCTGATAGGGCTTTTTTAGAGCAAAAATTTAAAAGAGGTGTTTTAAAAATGGAAGAAAAATTAATTTTAGATACTCATGAAAAACCAAGCGCGTTAAACTGGATTTCGCTTAGTGCTCAACATGTACTAGCGATGTTTGGGGCGACAGTGTTAGTCCCGTTGTTAACTGGCTTACCAGTTGGGTTGACATTAATCTCCTCTGGGATTGGTACTTTAATGTATATTCTCATTACTAAAGGGAAGGTGCCCATTTTCTTAGGGTCATCATTTGCCTTTATTTCGCCGATTGTTGCTTCAATGGCAACAGCAGGACAAGGCGGGGTAACTGGCGGGCTAATTATGGTCGGGCTTAGCTATTTTATCATTGCCATAATCATCAAATTTGCGGGGACTAATTGGGTTCATCGAGTTTTACCGCCGATTGTTATCGGCCCGACAATTATGATAATTGGTCTTTACCTAGCCCCGGTTGCCGTGAGATGGTCCACGCTAGCAGGTGGTGCGGTTGATGGTGATTGGGAATTAACAAATGTGATTGTGGCATTAATCACCTTAACAGTTGCGATTTTTGTTTCGACTTACACAAAAGGGCTATTCCAACTTTTACCAATTTTCTTTGGCATGATTGCTGGGTATATTGCCGCAGTTATCTTTGGGATTGTTGACTTTTCGACACTTACTAACGTTGGCCTCTTTAATAATCTCGAATTTGCCATCTTTAATTACCCGCCGGTGTTTTCCCTAGAAATCGCAGCGTTAATGATTCCGGTTGCCGTTGTGACGATTGCAGAACATATCGGTGATGTCCTGTTATTAAACGATATTTTAAAACGTGATTTAACTAAAGATCCTGGACTTCATCGAACGCTAATCGGGGATGGCTTAGCATCTTTGATGGCGGGGTTAATCGGGGGGCCGGCTAATACAACTTATGGCGAAAATATCGGGGTTGTTGGTCTAACTAAAATTGCTTCGGTGTGGGTTATCGGGGGTGCCGCGGTTACAGCGATAATTTTAGGCTTTATTGCCCCGTTTACCGCGTTAATCGCGACAATTCCCTTTCCGGTTATGGGCGGTGTTAGTATTTTGCTCTTTGGCATTATTGCCTCGTGTGGCGCCCGCGTGCTGATTAATGGCAAAGTTAATCTTGGCTTGCAACGTAATTTAATTATTGCCTCAGTTATTCTTGTGGTTGGTGTTGGGCGAATGCAGCTAAATTTAGGCAATATTAGTATTGATGGCATGGCGTTGGCAGCCATTGTTGGCATTATTTTAAACTTGATTTTACCAAACCCCGAATCGTAAAGTTGCAAAATCATTTTAAGCAAAAGAGGAATTTAGTGTAAATTGCGCTAAATTCCTTTTTGTAATCCGCAAAACCCTTGGCATGGCTAATTTAACAGCGCCAGAATCTGCGGATAACACTTTCAACCACTTTTAAAATTTGCCTATTTGTGCTATACTAAACAAAAGGCAAAATATTTTTGCAAAAAAGGTGATTAGATGAAAAAAATAATTGTATTTTTGGCGATAACTGCGATAATGGTAGTAACGGCGCAAATTCAAACGTTCGCAGCAGAAATTGTTGCGATTGATGTTGAGGTGATTTTGCATCATGATGGCTCGGCGCAAGTTAGCGAAACTTGGACAACTGCTGCTGTTTACGAAGGAACCCAAATTTCGCGGGTAATGAATTTACCAAGCAATATGGCGATTCACTCGCTCACAATCTCTGATATTAACGAAAATGAATTTCTTATCGTTGATGATTGGGAACAACGCCTGACCTTTGAAGCACGGGCTGAACATGGAAGCCTTTTAACAACTGCTTCAGGCTATGAAATTGTCTGGGGAATTACCGAACATGGCGATAATCGTTATGTCATTACTTACCACCTTGATAACCTTGTCCAAAGCTTTTCAGATGGCTCAGGCTTCTTTCACCAATTTGTTTCCTACGACTTATCACCAGCGCCAAACCGCGTCTTTTTGCGACTTTCAGCTTTAGATACCGCGTTAAGTTACGAAAATATGGTTATTGACGTCTTTGGCATGGATGCCAATGTAGAAATTCAAGATGGCGTGGCGACGATTGAAAGTAGCGCTCCCTTTACAGCAGCTAACGCTTTAGAACTGCGGGTATTGTTTGACGAAGCTTTATTTGCACCACTGATTTTACATGAAGAACTGTTTGAAGAAGCACTCATGATTAATGAACGCGATTTTGAACTCATGCTTATCTTAGCAATTGTCGTTGCTTTAGCTTTTTGTATCTTTGGCGTTATCATGATTACCACCGCTTTTTCCACTAGAACTAAGTTAATTGATGGCACCATTAAAAAACGGTTACCAATCAAAGAAATTCCCATCAAATATCAGCCCCCATACGACCTTGACCTGCCGGCGCTCTATTATCTTAGCCGCCAACCATCACCATTTTATTTGGACGCTTCGGCATTTGGCGCTTACCTAGTAAAGTGGAGTCAAGCAAAAATTATTGAAATCATAAAGACGAAAAAAAGCTACACAATTACCGTGTTGCCACTGCAAACCCAGCTGCCCGAAATCGAACAAGACCTGTACGAATTGCTTGAGAATTGGCTGGACACAAACAGGCAACTATCATCAGCAAATGAAGAAATGTGGTTGCAACTAATGGAGGAAATTAACGAATGGGAAGCGGATTTATTCGAAATCGGAAGCGAAGCTCTTCTGCAAGCGGGAATTATTGCTGTTGACGAAAAGCAACGACGGCGTTTTACACATAGTGGCTACCAAACATTGCTAGAGTTTTGGGGATTTCTTAAATACTTAAAAACCGAAAACCAGTTGTCACAACCCTTCACACAAGATCATCTAATTATTGCGACAATGGCCGGACTGCAAAAAGCAATGAAAAAATACTTTGAACAACACGTCGACACAACCGATGAGCTGTTTATGTTTTGGAACCTAATGTGGATGTCGCAAGCGTTTAACACGCAAGTCCAAGCAACTTATCAAAGCCACCATGAAAGCACCTCATCAACTAGCTTTTCGGGGACTTCAACTGGTGGCGGCGGTGGTGGAATTAGCTAACAAATTGCAACTGTTTTCTTAGCATTCGAGTAACAAAAAACAACAATGCCAAAGTACAAAACCCCGAGATACAACGAAATACTAAAATTTGAGGAGGCATGGACTTTATGCAAAGAGTAGCAGCAAGAACGCTAGATTTTTTCGATCGTCATGTAATAAATTTAATGATCACTAGATACGGATTTGAGGAATTTGAAGCAATTCGAAAGTTTCTCGAATCTAAGACCTATCAAATGCTAATTGATCCCGAGACAGAGCTTTACAAAATGAGCCCACTCATCATTTTTGATTTATGGGAACACGAGCGCGCAACGGGCAATCCTAGAAATTCATTGTATATATGAGGTGATAAAATTGAGCAGTGAATCAGAATTTTTTATTTATTTAATCGAACGATACGCAACGAGTAAACAGCTAAATGCAGCTCAAGTTTTAAAACAGTGGGACGAGCTTAACTTAACAGCATTTATTTACGATTTGTACGAGCTTTATCACGTCGAACGCCTTCAAAATGCCTTCGATGATATTGACGCCTTAATCTTAAAACGACAAAGTAGCAAATAATCGACACTTAACCTAAAAAATTTAAAAACGAGGAGAACTTACCTATGAAAATATTAGCTATTACATCATGCCCAAATGGCATCGCGCACACATACATGGCAGCTGAAAATCTACAAAAAGCAGCCGATAACTTAAAAATCAAGATGAAAGTCGAAACGCAAGGCGGAATCGGAACAGAAAACGCCTTAACAGCAGAAGAAATTCGCCAAGCGGATGGAATAATTATCTCAGCCGATAAAGTAATTGATAAAAGTCGTTTTATTGGTAAAAAACTACTAGAAGTTGGCGTCCAAGACGGAATCAGGCGACCAGAAGAGTTAATTAAAATGATTCAAAGTGGCAATGTTGCTGTTTATCAAGGAGATGGTAGCTCTGCGGAAGTTCTTGGCGCTCAAGGAAAGAAAAATCCAATTTATCGACATCTAATGAATGGGGTGTCTTATATGATTCCATTTATCGTGGTCGGTGGAATTCTTATCGCCATTGCCCTAGCTTTAGGCGGCGCGCCAACGCCTGGCGGGCTAGCAATCCCAGAAGATTCTTTTTGGAATAGCATTTTAGAAGTTGGCGCAACTGGATTTATGTTCATGGTTCCGGTTTTATCAGGATTCATCGCTGTAAGTATTGCCGATAAACCAGGACTTGTTCCGGGAATGATTGGTGGGCATATTGCGGTTAATGGGCACTTTTATAATAGTGAGGCTGATGCTGGCTTTCTTGGTGGCATCATCGCTGGCTTTATCGCTGGCTATGTTGCATTATATATAAAAAAAATCAAGGTTCCAAAAATGGTACAACCAATTATGCCAATTATTATCATCCCAATTTTCGCATCGCTTGTTGTTGCCTTTATCTTTATCTTCTTTGTTGGCTATCCAATCGCAACAGTCTTCTTGGCGCTAACGACTTGGCTTGCTGGCATGCAAGGCGCAAGTCAGGTTATTTTAGCACTTGTGCTCGGAGCAATGATTGCCTTTGATATGGGTGGACCTGTTAACAAAGTTGCTTTCATGTTTGGCGCGTCGATGATTGCCGAAGGCAATATTACCATTATGGGACCAATTGCCGTCGCCATTGCAACACCACCACTTGGAATGGCGACGGCAACTTTCCTAAATAAACGAAAATATTCAAAAGCAGAAGTTGAAGTTGGTAAAGCATCATTTACAATGGGATTATTTGGGATAACAGAAGGCGCGATTCCATTTGCAGCTCAAGACCCTCTAAGAGTTATTCCCGCAAACGTGATTGGGTCAATGGTCGGCGCCGTTATTGCCATGATTTTTGGAGTTGGTAATAATGTTGCTCATGGTGGACCAATTGTCGGCGTCCTTGGCGCAATCGATGGTGTCATATGGTTTTTTATCGCCATTGCCGCTGGATCTTTAGTAACGGCAGTTGTTGCCAATGTTCTAAAAAAAGATGTCAATGCGAATCAACCGCAAAAGCCAGAATTAAAGACCACGCCAACGACTATTTCAACGACTCAAAATACCGATTCTATTAAACTCACAGATCTGACTAAACTAAGCCTGATAAACATCAATTTGGTTGGCAATACTAAATTAGATGTAATCGACGAACTGATTTTGATGCTAGATAAGGAAAAAATGCTCAAATCCGCAACAGAATTTAAAAATGCCGTCTTAGCCCGCGAGAATGAAAACTCAACGGGAATTGGCATGGATATTGCGATTCCGCACGGTAAATCTAATGCCGTTGTAAAACCGACACTTGCTTTTGGCTTAAAAAAGACCGGCTTAGACTGGCAAAGTGCTGACGATTCGCCGGCTAAACTAATTTTCATGATTGCTGTCCCTGAATCACATGCAAAAGATACGCATTTGAAAATCTTGCAAATGCTTTCTCGCAAACTCATGGACGAAAATTTTCGCAACCAACTACTAGAAGTAACCAGCAAAGACGAAGCTTACAATTTACTCGGTCAAATTTCTTAAAATTTTAATCTTCGCACACAAGGAGGTGTTGAAAAATGAGGTTATTTGTTGGGTTAGGGAATCCTGGAAAAAAATATGAAAAAACGCGCCATAATGTTGGTTTCATGGTTATTGATGAGCTTGCAAAGCAGTGGGCGGTGTCGATGAGTAGCGAAAAAAAATTTAAAGGTGTTATCGGTTTTTCGCGGGTCGATGGTGAGCAAGTGATTTTGTTAAAGCCGTCGACGTTTATGAATTTATCTGGCGAAGCGGTGCAAGCCGTGATGGATTTTTATAATTTGGAAAATGATAACGTAGTTGTTATTTACGATGATTTGGCAATGGCGGTTGGCAAGTTACGCGGTCGCACAAAGGGAAGTTCTGGTGGGCACAATGGGATTAAGTCCCTGATTTTGCATCTAGCGACCGAAGAATTTAAGCGCTTTAAAATCGGCATTNACANCCCAACCTATGGCGCCGTTAGCGATTACGTGTTAGGCAAATTTTCCGACGAAGACATGCTTGCAATTGCACCTGCTATTGATAAAATCGTGCGCGCTTGTAATCAGCTGTTATCAACAGATTTTGTCCAAGCGGTTAACGGGCTAAACATAAACGAATAATTTAATTTGCAACCGTTAAAAAGGGCAACCCTTCTATAAAATTTAGGCTTGCCCTTTTAGCTATTACTCGATTGCGATGCCCATTCGTGCTGATAACGGCACCGACTCAGCTATTTTGTAAATCCTTGATAGTGTCGCGAAAGTTCTGTACTTTTTGCGATTGTTGTTAACTCGATCCCAAGCGCTAGCATTCTTTTAGCAATTTCCAAACCCCGCTCTTTAACGCCTTTTGCTTGCACAATTTTTTATTCTGCAAAACCGCTACAAACAAATATTCATCGCCTAAAGTTAAATCCTGGATTAGTTTTTTGATTTGTTGATTATTCATTTTTATCAAGCCTCGCTTGCTTAGATTATTAGCTGAGCAAAAAAATCAAAAAAACCTTTTTTTAAAAGGCTGAAATTGCAAGAAATTTGGTAATCTGTCGGACTTTCTAGTTTTTTCACCATATTTTCAAGCGGATTTGGCGATTTCAGCAAAATTCTTTAACTCTAGTATACCACAGTTTTGTTAATTTTGAAAGGGGGCAACGCCTAAATTAATCGACAATTTTCACAAAAATTTAAGCTTTACAATTTGGCAGTTTTTAAAATAATCGCTTGTTTGCGCGGTCAAAAATGGGCAGTTTTTGTGAATTTTTTGCAAATCTTAAGAAAATCTTAAGAAATATATGCACATTTTCTTAAGATTTATGTTGTATAATGGGAGCATGCTCAAAAGCGGTTGGGTAGTTTTTGAAATAATCGTCCGTTTAAAGCGGATTTGTTGCAAGGGGTGAAGTTAGTGGCGCAAGTAAAGGAACATATATTAGTAGTTGAAGATGATCAGGACATTGCAAATGCCCTTCGCGAGTATTTACTTAGCCAAAATTATGAGGTAACGCTAGCAAGTAATGGGCAAATTGCTTTAGCCACTGTTGCAAAATCGCCGATTGATTTAGCAATTGTTGATGTAATGATGCCTGTCATGGATGGCATTGCTTTTGTGATAAATGTTCGTAAGGATTATGATTTCCCGATAATCATGCTGTCGGCTAAATCTGAAGAAACTGATAAAATTTTGGGGCTTAACATGGGGGCCGACGATTACATAACCAAACCGTTTCGACCACTTGAGTTACTAGCGCGGGTCAATTCGCAACTGCGGAGGCAACGCCGAAATTTGCTAACTGATGCCCGACCGGTTAGCGAGGTTAAAAATCTGATAATCGTCGGTGGTCTGGAGCTGAACACTTTAACACGTGAATTTAGCGTTGATGGTGAGCCAGTGCGGTTAACGCCGATTGAGTACAAGATTTTAAATCTTTTGTTAACGCACGCGGGTCAAGTATTTAGCGCTGATGAAATTTATGAGCGAGTCTGGGAAGGTGTCGCCGTAAACACGGATACGGTGATGGTGCACGTTCGCAAAATTCGGGAGAAGATTGAGATTGAACCGAAGAATCCGCAGTATTTAAAAGTGGTTTGGGGGGTTGGGTATAAGATTGAAAAATTATAAAAAAAATTTTAACAGGAGGCGTTAATTTATGGAAAATAAAGAAGCGGAGGCGCTAACTACTCAGAAAAAGGAAATATTTGGTCAAGATCCAGACGAGTTAATCGACAACATGAAAGAATGGTTAATTCCCGTCGCAGCGCTTGGAGTCGTTGCGCTAACAATTTTGCAATTGCTAACTGCTAGAGCGGGTGAAACTTGGGTAGTTTGGCGCAATGTTGCATCAATTAGAACTACCGCCGGTTGGCTAATGGTACTGTTTTCCTTGCTAATTCCTTTAGCAAAGATAGAAAAAACGGATAAGCTTTTTACTGCGCTACGGAAATTCCCAATCGAAGTGGTGGCAACTTTGGTCCTTATCGCTTGGATAATGCTTGAAAACAATCTTTTGAATGTGGCAGATTCGATTAGCCATCGCTCATTTAACATTCATGTCATTTACTTCCTTTGCTTATTATTGGTCGCTTTGTGTTTGGTTGGCTATTTAGTCAGTTACGCCAAAGATATCCATATTAAAGAATGGCAAACTTTGAGAAATGATTCCCTTTCTTACAGTTTTTATCGTAAGTATCTGGCGGTCGACTTGAAAAAAGACCAAAATATGCGGATTCTTATTTTAATCTTTGGTCAAATTGCCGTTGTCGGTGGCTTAATGGCACTTTCAATTGCCATTAACCCTTGGGATCCACTGCCAATTGCGTTGATTTTTGTAGCGCTGTATTTAGTTGCCCTTTTCCTATACACTCGTTATAAGGTTGCCAGTGTTCGCAAAGATTATCTGCGATTATTTAAAATTACTCAAGATGTTGCTGACGGTAATTTGGATGTTGATGTTTCTGCTGATTTGGGTTATTTTGACTCGCTAAAAGCAGAACTTGCGACAATTCAAGATGGCTCGCGCCAAGCGGTTGGACGCGCCCTAAAAAGCGAACGCATGAAAGGCGATTTAATTACAAATGTTTCCCACGACTTAAAAACCCCGCTAACATCAATCATTACCTACGTTGATTTATTGCAAAATCCCGACTTAACTGCAGAGAAAAAAAGTCAATACTTGAAAACTTTAGAACTAAAAACCGATCGCTTAAAAACGCTGATTGAAGATTTATTCGAAGTAAGCAAAGCATCAAGTGGCAACTTACAACTTGATTTGCAGATGGTTGACGTTCAGATGTTAATGAAGCAAACAATTTTGGGCTTAGAAGATCGAATCTTGGCATCAGGCTTAATTTTGCGCCAAAACTACCCAAAAGAAATGGTCAGAATTCAACTTGATGGCGCCAGAATGCATCGCGTGTTTGAAAATTTAATCGTTAATATGGTTAAATACGCAATGCCTGGCACGCGGGCATACATTGACATTATGAGCTTTGAAGACAATCTTGATATTATCTTTCGCAACATTTCAGCCCAGGAAATTAACGTTGATGCCTTTGGACTTTCGGAAAGGTTTGTCCGTGGCGAAACCTCCCGAACAACTGAAGGCTCGGGACTTGGTCTTTCAATTGCTAAAAGTTTTACCGAGTTGCAAGGCGGCTTGTTTACGATTGCAATTGACGGCGACTTATTTAAAGTGGTGATGAGCTTCAAAATTGCCGAAATAGCGCTTTAACTTCAAAACTTGTTATGAAGTTGTAAAAAAGTTAATAAATTGGCGCCAAAATGTTGGTAATTTTTCAGAAAGTGTGATAAAATTGTAGGAGTTTAATAAAAAAGTTGGGACTTGTCACTGTTTAGTCACAAATTTTATGGTATAATAGTCCTGTAGCGATGATGGCGCAAAAATTCAGATGAAATTCAGATGCCGTTCATATGGGCTTTAGGTAGTAATAGTATAATTAGAGTTGGGAAAATCAAAGGAGGTGGATGTCAAAGGTAGCTTAAGCTACTTTTGGCAGACAGAATGAATTTTTTTAAAAGAGCAACAACCAGTATAGTGAGACGACCAGGTAAGACGATTATTTTGTTATTACTGGTGTTTATTTTGGGAACAGTGATTGCGGGCGCAATTTCTGTTGAGGGCGCAATTACGAATACAGATGCGAATTTGCGTCGGAATATGCAACCAATTGTAACAGTTGCGTTTGATTGGGAGGCACTTCAAAACTCGATAGATTGGGATAACGTTGAAGAAGGTGATGATCCGTGGTCGCGAGAGTTTTTAACACCGGCAATCGTTCGCGAAATTGGCGCTTTGCCCCAGGTAAATTTTTATGACTATGCAATCCAAATGTGGCTAAATAGCTTTGAACTCGAAGAGTTTGCCGGTGAAAGCGGGATGATCCACCGCGAGGAAGGCGTACCAGCCTCAATGCGACTAAGAGGGACATCAAACGCCGAAGCAGAAATGGTGCAACTTGAGCAAGGTATTATTAATTTAGTTGCCGGGCGGGGCTTTGAGGCAAGTGAATTAACGCCTGGTGATGATCGTTCGGTCGCCCTTGTTTCGCAAGAATTTGCAAATCTGAACAATTTATCACTTAACTCAACCTTTGAAATCTATAACTTTGTGTTTGTTCCCGAAGAACCCGATGAGCATGGCAACACTTGGGGTGTTAGTTGGGCAGAGCAATTTGCTGATGATAATATTCATGCGCAAATTGGGATGGTGTTTGAGGTTGTGGGGATTTATGAGGTTCCCGTTGATCCCGATGCTGATCCTAATAATAACTGGGAAAGAATTGACAGTTTGAATTTTATCTATACGCCTAATTGGGCACTTGAAGACATTGCGCAAAGAATGGTGGAAGCGGAGCTGGAAGCTTGGGATGCGGTTGATTTTGAAAATCCGTTTGCAAGCCCGGCGCAAAGTGATGATGACGAAGAGCGGGAAATAGAGGTAACACCGATTTTTGTTTTAGAAGATCCTGCATATATTGAAGAATTTCGAGAAGCTGCCGCTGAAATAATTCCTGAGTTTCACATGATTGCCGACTTGTCAAGCGCTTTTGACGGAATTGCCTCTTCAATGGAAACACTGCAAAATATTGCAAACTGGGTTTTGTATGTTTCGGTTGGAGCAACGCTATTAATTTTAAGCTTGCTGATTACGCTGTTTTTACGTGATCGTCGTTACGAAATGGGCGTTTATCTAGCATTAGGTGAGAAAAAAGGGAGAATTGTTGCCCAAATTTTGCTTGAAGTGGTGGTGACATCGCTAGTCGGCATTACGTTTTCGGTCTTTATCGGCAACATTATTTCAGATACCGTTTCAACTGGAATGTTAAGGGCGCAAATTGTGTCGCAGCAAAATGATAATTTCCATGGGATGATTTGGACACCGGAGACGGATGCTTTTCGACAAATTGGGATTCCGATGACGACGATGACACCTGACGAGATGATGGCTGCGTTTGATGTTTCTTTAGGTTTTCAAACGATTGTTTTGTTTTACGCCGTTGGTCTTGGGTCAGTTGTCGCATCGACGATAATTCCGGTCATTTATGTTGTTACGTTAAAGCCGAAGAAGGTCTTGATGTAATCTAGTCGCGGATCTTTGTCGCAAGCGTTGACTTAGCAAACTTTACCAAAACTTTATCAAAAGTTGGCTTTAAGTTTGCTAAGTTGCGTTATCATGTAAATATAAAAAAAGGTGGTTATTGTTATGTCTGTGATTTTAGAGGCTGTGAATGTGGATTATGGTTTTCAAGATGGGGAGAATCGGCGAGTTATTTTAGGGGATATTAACGCAACATTTAGTAAAGGAAAGTTTCATGCGATTTTAGGCGATTCAGGGTCAGGAAAGACGACGTTTTTATCTTTGATTAGCGCCCTTGATAAGCCTCATGGTGGGCAGATTTTGTTTGAAGGTAAGGATATTAATAAAGATATCGGCGCCGAGAAATATCGNCGAAATCATATTGGGATGGTATTTCAGGCGTATAACTTGATTCCGTTTATGACGGCGGTTGAGAACGTGCGCGTGGCAATGAGTATTACGGAAAATGATTTACCTGCTGATGCGGGGGCGGTTGCTTATAATTTACTTGATCATATTGGTATCACTCGTGATAAAGCTGATCGAACAGTAAATAAGCTATCGGGTGGTGAGCAACAACGGGTTGCAATTGCGCGAGCGTTATCAACTAATGTCGATTTAATTTTAGCTGATGAGCCAACCGGAAATTTAAATGAAGAAATGGAAGGTGAGATTGTTAATATCTTAAAAAATCTTGCACATGAGCACGATAAGTGCGTTGTTGTCGTAACGCACTCCAAAGATATTGCATCGCAAGCTGATGTAATCTTCAAATTAAAAGGAGGGCAATTTTTAGATGAGTAAAGATGGTGATTTTCTATCAGGTTTTAGTGGTGGTAGCAAAGGAGTACCTTTGACACATAAAAATACTGAGGCAAGTACTAGTGCTGCGGCGACACCAACTGCTACAAATGCGAATGTCGCAACCGACAAAGCGAAAACTAGGGCAAGTGATAATGGCAAACTCGCTGATAAAATTGCAAGTACCAACACTGCCCCAAGCGCAAATCATGCTAAAAACCCAGCTTCTGGGCTAGCAAAAGACAAATTAACAACAGCTAATAACCAAAGCGCCAAACCGGCAACGGGATTAGCAACAAAAAACAATTCACAAATGCCATCGCCATCGCGACCAGCGCAAAGTGCCAGTGCGATTATTAAGGCTCCTGAACATATTGTAACAAAGGACAATAAATTTCACAAACGAAAGCTGATTCGTTATGGCATTATTGGCTCAGCTTCAATTATTGTTGCGGTATTAATCTTTTTCACCGCGCGAATGCTTAACCAAATTGAAGTGCCTAACTTTGTTGGCGCCGAACTAGATTTAGCAAATAACTGGATGTTAACCGGTGGACCATCGGTGCAAGCAAATCACGAGTTTAGCCTTGAATACGCGGAAGGGTTGATTATTCGTCAAGACCGCGAACCAGAAAGTAGCATGTCGCGAAATGGACTCCTAACCGTTACGGTAAGTGATGGTCCTGATATGGATGAAATTGTGGCGCTTCCCGACTTTGAAGAAATGACCGGCGCGGCGATTCGAACTTGGCGCTCAAATTATCATATGAATGCGATTATGCTTACTGATGAAACTTCATCGGACATTGAAGCAAATCATGTGATTCGGATTGAAGTCCCGCCTTCGGTGGACGTTGAAAATTTTAGTCGCCGTGATACTTTAACGATTATTGTTTCAACCGGTCCAGAAACCGTTCAGATTAGCAACATGATTGGCAACACGCTGGCTCAAGTTGACGAATTTATCGAAAGAAATCCGCTACTTGATGTTGAGCTTGAATTTGAGCCCAATGAAACCGTGCCACACGGCAATGTCCTCCGGCAAAGTCATGCTCCAAATAGTCGGCTCCCAGTTGGCTCGACGTTTACTTTAGTCGTTTCAGGTGGTAACCCGATTGAAGTTCCTAATTTTGCCAACATGAATGCCACAAATGTTGCCGAAGAAGCAACAGCGCTTGGCTTGACTGTGCGAGTGCGCGAAAGATATCACGGATCGGTACCATTTGGTCGCTTAATTTCGCAATCCGTGGAAGCGGGTAGCGAAGTATACGGCGATGACTTAACAGTTGAAGTGGTTTACTCGCTTGGCAGACCGTGGATTAGCGAAATGTCATCAGAATTTGAAATTGAGCGGGGCTTATTTGAATTTAACAGCCGTGGCGCTAATTTAACATTTGGCGTTGAGCGCNTNGATTCCTATTTACCNCGCGGANCGATTATCAGCCAGTCGCGTTATGGGCAATTTGTGGCACTTAATGATCATATTAATTTCCGCGTCAGTCTNGGGAACTTAACACCGCCAGAACCNCCACCAATGCCACCGCCGATGCCTCCTGCACCGACAGACCCACCAGCAAATGATAATGGTGATGACGAGGAGTAAGCATTAGCCATGCCAAAATAGCCAGCAACGCGATTCTAGCCGTTGCTTACAAAAAATGGCAATAACGATTAATTCGGATGTTAGTTGCTAAGGGGTTAGCTTGCTAAGAAAAGCAAGCTAGCCCTTTTTTGACTGTTAAGCACCAAAAGTAGTCCTTTATTTTTGAAATAATCGCCACTTGCGAGGATAACGAGAAAATAATCCTTGCATAAACCGAAGCTTTGTGGTATAAATAAACTAGCGGTGAAATTAGCCTCGCAAGCAGCGCAAACTGCAAACTAAAGTTTGTTACCCCTTGCAATTTTTTTACAACTCGTTAGCGCGGTCTATTCTCAAATAGACAAATCAGGCGAAGGAGCAGCTTCGCAAGTAAAAGTAGGTGATGAATACAAATGACAACAGCAGAAATCCTCGAATTTAACAAAATCAAAGAAATCTTAAAAACACACACACAAACATCATTAGGTGCCGAATTAGTCGACGAAATGCGCGTATTAACAATCCACAAGCAAATCAAATATCGACTTGAAGAAGCAAACGAAGCACTAACAATTATTCGGGCGCTCGCGCTTGTTCCCCTAGATGGGGCAACGGATACTACTGCCTTAATTAAACGCGCCCAAATTGGTTCAGTGTTAAGCGCCTCCGAAATCCTCGCCGTTAAAAATTTACTAACAGTCGTTACAAATGTTGCGAATTTCAAAATTCGCCTAACCGACATTGACTTAAACACACCAATCCTTGACAAACAACTAGCAGTGATGTCCGCGCTTAAACCATTGCAAGATGCAATCAAAAACTGCATTGACGAAACTGGCGCCATCCTCGACGCAGCCACACCAGCGTTGCGAAGCATTCGGCGAGCTATTCACAATATGAACGGCAACATTAAAGAGCGCATGAATAGCCTTCTAAACACGCACAAAGACAAACTAACCGAACACCTAATCACATTGCGCAATGGTAGATTTACCTTCCCAGTCAAAGCGGAATATAAAAACTCATTCAAAGGAACCATTCACGACCAATCAGCAAGTGGCCACACAACCTACATCGAACCTGCCGAAGTTGCTAAACTTGCAAACCAACTCCAAGCCTTACAAGTCGAAGAAAAAGCCGAAATCGAAAAAATCCTCGGTCAACTAACCGCTCACATCGCTTCATATATTGAAGAGCTAAACCTAAACATCGATGCCATTGGCAAACTTGACTTCATGTTTGCCAAAGGTAACTACGCCAAAAAAATCGACGCCATTATGCCACAAATCAACGAAACCGCTGCGCTTAAACTCATCAAAGCCAGACATCCGCTAATCAACCAAAACGAAGTCGTTGCCAACGACATTGCCCTAAATCCAAACGTCCGCGCCATGATCATCACCGGTCCTAACACCGGCGGAAAAACCGTAACCATCAAAACCGTCGGCTTGCTCTTACTAATGATGCAAAGCGGTCTACTAATTCCCGCCCACCAATCCAGCGTGATGCCAATTTTTGACCAAATCTTTGCCGACATTGGCGACGAACAATCAATCGAACAAAGCCTATCAACCTTCTCCTCGCACATGCGACACATCGTCCACATTACCGAAAACCTCACCCCAAACAGCCTGATTCTCCTTGACGAACTTGGCTCAGGAACCGATCCTAAAGAAGGCGCTACCTTAGCAATAGCCCTCCTTGACTACATAAAAACTAGAGCCAAACTAACAATCGCAACCTCACACTACTCCGAGCTAAAAGCTTACGCCTACGAAGCCGAAAACGTGATGAATGCCTCTGTTGAATTTAACGTTGACACCCTCTCACCAACATACCGATTACTACTAGGCATTCCCGGTCGCTCAAATGCCTTTGAAATCGCCAAAAAATTAGGCTTGTCGTCGGTAATCTTAGAACAAGCTAAAGCAAGCGCCACTCACAACCAAACCGAAGTAAGCGAACTAATCACCAAAATCGAAGACAAAGGCTTAGAACTTGACACCTTATTACAAACAACCCAGACCCAAAACCAAGCAGCTCTAGCCTTAAAACAAGAATACGAAACCAAGCTAGCTAAACTTGAGCAAACTAAAGAAAAAGCCATCGAAAAAGCCCGCCTTGAAGGCGAACTTGCCATGAAAGAAGCGCGCCAAACAGCCGAGACAATTATCAAAGAGTTGCGCGAAGTTAAGAAAAATGCTAACGTGAAAGACCATGAATTAACCGCCCATTTAGCAACCCTCAAAGCCCAAGAAATAAAACACAATGCCCAATTTAAAAAGACCGCTAACAACGAGAAACCGCTCGCAATCGGCAATGACGTAATGATTCTTTCACTTGCCCGCCAAGGCGAACTAGTTAAACTAAACAAAAATGGCGAATGGACTGTTGCAATCGGGGCAATGACCGTTAACATTAAAGCTGACGATTTGCAATACATCAAACCAGTCGGCAAGCCCAAAAAAGCGAAAAACATCCGCGGTGGCAGTATGTCCGTTAAATCAAATAGCGCCAGCACTACTGGTAAACTTGACTTGCGAGGCGTGCGTTACGAAGAAGCGCTATTTATGCTTGATCAATACTTCGACAAAGCCATGTTAGCCAACTATGATGTCGTAACGATTATTCACGGTCACGGCACCGGCGTAATTAGAAACGCCGTCCACAAATACCTAAAAAGCAAGCCGTTCATTGCCGACTTCCGCTTTGGCGGTGAAAGCGAAGGTGGCATGGGCGCCACTGTCGTAACCTTAAAATAGCATAACTAAAAAATTTGGAGGGATATTTAAATGACCATTAGCGACAGATTAACCTTCTATCACGGTGCCTTAATTCAAGCTGAGTTTAACTACGAAATGCGCAACTTTCTCGTTTACCTACAACGCACCAAAGCTGAACTTCTCAAAAATGTTTACACCATTCAGGACATTTCCACTTTTTTTGCAAGACTTAACGATTACCTGATTGACGACGAATACAAAATCGCCACCAATATTTGCTTCTCAAAAACCATCTACGAAAAAATTCCGCCATACGATGCCCCTCACTATCTAGAAGTCATTGACCAAGATGGCAACGAAGATACGCTATTTAAAGCTAAAAATCTGATTTTAAACAAAGGATGGATCTAACATGCTACCAACCGGCAATACAGATTACTTCATCGACGCCCTCGAGCGATTAAATTTTAAACTCGTTAACTGCCAAATTGAAGGCGATTTTGATTTTTATATTATCGGTGGTTTTTGCTTGATGTTGCATGGGCTGCGAGAGTCAACGATGGATATTGATGCATATTTAGATTTAGACGATAATGTGAAGGCATTAATCTTTGAAGTCGGCGTGGAGCTTAAAAACCCTGACTGGCTTAATCAAGATATCAATAACTTGGATACAATTTTAAGCCTCGAAGCTTTACTAACAGTTGCTGATGCTTTTGAGTTGCATCGAAAAATTGGGAAAATTAATATTTACATCGCTTCGCTTAAAACAATGCTAATTACCAAAATCATTGCTGCTACCAACCGGCAATTTCAAAGAGATATTCGTGATATTTTATCAATTACCGCAAGGACAGGAATTTCTGAGGCGTTACTTGATGACCTCAAGGAATTTGAAGCGTGCGACTTTGATATCCTTGCCTCGCTGCTAGGAATTTTATTCGAAAATACCCGCATCGACGAAGCAACTTTCACCAGATTATACCAATATATCGGCAAGTAGTCAAAAATTTTTCAACCAAATGGAGTGATATTTAATGAACCAATCAAGCAAACCTTCTTTTTACATTACAACGCCGATTTACTACCCAAGCGGCGACTTGCACATCGGCACAGCCTATACAACAATTGCTGCTGATGTGCTAGCGCGTTATCGGCGACTAGCAGGACATGATGTCCATTTCTTAACCGGCATGGATGAACATGGGCAAAAAATTGCTCAAAAAGCAGCAGAAGCGGGCAAACATCCGCAATCTCACGTAGACGAAGTAGCTGTGAAAGTGAAAGGCTTATGGAAAAAACTAGGAATCACCAACGATGACTTTATCCAAACAACCGAGCAACGCCACAAAACGCTAGCAGCTAAAATTTTCGCAAAATTCGTTGAGCAAGGCGACATCTATAAAGGTAAATACGAAGGCATGTACTGCACTCCTTGCGAATCCTACTACACGCTAAACCAGCTTGATACTAACGGTAACTGCCCCGATTGCAGTCGTCCTGTTGCCCAAATTAAAGAAGAATCATATTTCTTTAACATGAAAAAATACGCCGATCGCCTCATTAAATACTACGAAAACAACCCCAACTTTATCATGCCACCATCGCGCAAAACCGAAATGCTTACCAACTTCCTCCAACCGGGGCTAATGGATCTTTCAGTAACGCGCATGACTTTCGATTGGGGAATTAAAGTCCCAAATGACCCCGATCATGTAATGTATGTTTGGGTTGACGCTTTGACCAACTACATCACGGCGTTAGGTTATGGATCAACTGATGAGCAATTATTTAACCGTTACTGGCCAGCTGATGTCCAAATTGTTGGTAAAGATATCATCAGATTCCACACAATTTACTGGCCGATTTTCTTGATGGCACTTGACTTACCGCTACCAAAACTAATCTTCGGACATGGCTTTATTATGACGCCAAGCGGGAAAATGTCTAAATCAAAAGGTAACGTTATCCAACCGGAAATGCTTGCTGATAAATATGGAGTTGACGTTTTGCGTTACTTTCTAATGCGCGAAATCCCCTTTGGCGATGACGGCGTCTTCTCACCAGTAACTTTCGTCCAGCGCATTAACGCCGATTTAGCCAACGACCTCGGTAATTTGTTAAATCGAACAATTTCAATGATTAACAAATACTTCGCTGGTAACTTGCCAAGCGAAATCTTCGGAGCAACAACATTTGATCAAAGCCACGAAGCCTGCTTTACAGCAACGCGCATGNCCGTTGAGGCAAACTTTGAAAAACTCGCCTTTAACGTCATCCTCACCGACATCTGGACTTTCATTTCCAGAACTAACAAATACATTGATGAAACAACCCCTTGGGCGCTAGCTAAAGATCCCGCAAACCAAGCAACGCTTGGAGCAGTTATGAACCGNTTAGCAACCGGCTTGTACCGCGCTGCGATTCTNATTTGCCCGTTTATGCCAAAAACTAGCGAGGAAATCTTCACTCAACTTGGNCTAGACAAAAACGTCGCTTGGACAGGGCTAGATATTAACCCGTTTACAACTATGCACAAAGTTACCGCAACCCCAACCCCAATTTTTCCACGCTTAGATCAAGATGTTGAAATCGAGTGGATTACTCAGGCGGTGAAACATGGCTAACATCGAATTATTTGATACACATGTCCACTTAAATAGCAAGCGATACGGCAGAGATTTAGAGCAAGTCATTAGTCGCGCAACCAAAGCTGGCGTTACTAAAATGGCGGTTGTTGGCTTTGACGAACCATCTAACAAAAAGGCAATTGAACTTGCCGAGCGATATGACTTTATTTATGCAGTTGTTGGCATTCATCCTAGTGATGCTAAAAGTGCGACAGCGGCTAGTTGGCCATTATTGCAAAAACAACTCCAACATGAAAAAGTAGTCGCCCTTGGCGAATGCGGCCTTGACTATTATCACGATACAACCTTTAACGACATTCAGCACGAAGTATTTAAAAAACAATTAGCAATCGCTAAACAAAGGCAACTACCGCTTGTCATTCACATGCGCGACTCAATTGCTGACACTTATCAAATATTACAAAACGACGGCGCCAATCTGTGTGGCGTTGTCCATTGCTATAGTGGCGACGTTAAAATGATGCATAAATTCCTCGAACTCGGCTTTTATATCGGGTTAGACGGGCCGCTAACCTTTCAAAATGCGCAAAGCGTGCACGAAATCGCTAAAGCGGTGCCCATCGACCGACTAGTTCTCGAAACTGACGCTCCTTACTTGACACCACAGCCATATCGAGGAAAACGTAACGAACCTGCTTATCTTACCTACATTGCTAAACAAGTTGCCGAATTAAGAAACATGACTTATGAAGCAGTTTGCGAAATTACAACAGCAAATGCTCTGAAATTGTATAAAATTGAGTAAATTGAAAACTATCCGTACCAACATTTGAATTCGGTTTTGTGAAAACGCTTTAAGTGACGAATAATCCTTTATTTTGCATTTTAATATTGACAATCTATGTTTAATAGTGTAAAATATACTAGCGAAAACTCTTTCTGATTTGTAATTGTGGCCACAGTCAAGTATTGTGAAAGTTTTTCAAGGTGTATACGTTAACGTTGAATGTTTTGAATGTACACAAGTTACTAAAACTAATATTAAAGGATCGTGATAATGATGAAAAAAATGTATGTGCTTTTCTTGACCTTGGTAGCTCTTTTTACAGTTTTTTCTTCTTTAGCTTTCGTACAAGCTCGTACTGCGGATATCTCCCCAGCATGTGTCGTTGTCGATCCAGGGGTTGGTACAGCCTTTAGAACCATAAGAGCAACTCCTGTACATCTTACTACTGGTGGTGTAATAGTAGTAACCATTCCTGCTAATACTCTAGTTACCCAAACTCTTGGTGGAAATACTCAGACTGGTAATTGGATTAATATACGCACTTCTTTCGCTCCAAATGGTGGCGGTTGGGTTTTAAGATCAAATTTGCAAGTAGATCCAAACTTTTGTTAATCCAATCCTTTTATAATTATTTAACCTTAAAAAAGAGAGTAGCAATGCTTATTCGTGCTCTCTTTTTCGTTATACTTCGCGACAGTCCGAAGTTTTTAGGAAATATGCCAAAATTATTAAACTGTTACTATTCACGCCCCCTTAAAAAACTTTTGACTGTCCAGTGTTTATAATATACCTGAAGAATTAAACGGATTATACGCTAAAGATTTCTTGATTGACAGTCGCTTAGACGAGCAAAGCGAGGGATGGGCAAGACGTGTTGCTTTTGAAAAATATCTTGAAGCTTTAGAAATTAAAAATCTAAATGAACCGAAATTCGGGGTTACAAGTTTGCGCT
>JGI990J12352_1000069_pt1 | contig 21685 bp, 17 predicted proteins | sample Intmic4MA4BA4MSA_FD_12352 | JGI IMG/M metagenome (IMG submission 12352) | reverse complement strand
GTTCTGTTCTGTTCTGTTCTGTTCTAAGCATATCAAGACCTCCACCTAATGTCAATACTTATTTGTTGATTTTATCATAGTTTGTACTTTTTTGCAACAGAAAAATTTTTCTTAATTTTGTTTTTGAGTTATTATTATACTATATTTCGCCATACAAAAATGACCTCCGATTGTTGAACCTTTCTGGTTCAAGTTTCGGGGGTCACTACAAATTTTCAATGGAAGTATACCAAAATCCAAAGTGGAAATTATTCTTTTTTTTGTCTTAACTTTGATTAATCTGCAAGTTTATCCAGCGATTTTGCTGTCTTTTTCAGCCCTTTGCTTACTGTTTTAGCAGTCTTTTTAAGACCACGTTTCACATCATCAGCAAAATCATTGGTCGCATCGCTCACATTATCCATCATATCCTCACCCAGTTCCTCTAACATCTCTGGGTTTACTACTTTTTGCACCTGCTTTTTTGCCTGTGCCTGCTGTCTTTGCATATTGTTGTTATTCTTTTTACCTTTTTTCTTTGCCATAAATAAAGCCCTCCTTTACTGTTCTAGTAATAGGTTGGACTAAATTTTTGATTTTATACATTACCAAAACAAATTATACTAATCCCTGTTGGAAAACAATGAAAATTTTTGTGAATGATTTTTTTATTATCCTAAGCGAGCGAAAACAACACAAAAAGTATTAACTCGTCATCATCAAAAAGTTTTCAATAATCCGGATGACACCTTCGTCTTCGTTTGAGGGTGCCACAAAATTAGCAACTTCTTTTATTTTGAGGACGGCATTGTCCATGGCATAACTGTAGTAAGCTTGTTTCATCATCTCATAATCATTCATTTGATCACCAAAAACCATTGTTTCGATGGAGTCAGCGCCTAATATTTCCTGTAGCTTCGCAAGAGCATTCCCTTTATTAATATCTTTCGCCATGATATCTAACCAGTATTCACCAGAAACAGCGAGTGTTGCATCTTTTTCAAAATCGAGCAGTTTAGCATAGGCATTTTTTTCTGGATTGCGATCTGGATCATAAACAACGATTTGCAAGATTTCATCATTAAGCGGGATTTCGGCGAATCCATCGACCACCTTGTGTTTCGGAAAATGATCCTCAAGAATTTCAGATGGAATTGTCGCAAGGATTTCTTCACCAAAAAAGTAAGACATCTTAAGACCCTTAACCATTAGCGACAAATTCGGTAATTTTTCAATCGCTGCCATAATTGTCAACGCAAGCTCTCGGTCGATAAAGTTGGCAAAAATGATTTCGCCTTTGTCAATAATAATCGCACCATTGTTGGTGATAAAGACGATGTCATCCTTAATTTGATCGTAGATTTTGAGCAAGCTGTGGTGACCACGACCACTGGCGACGGCGAATATGATCCCGCGAGCGTGTAGTTGATTGATGATATCAAATGTTTTTGTAGGCATTTCGTGATTGTTATTTAATAACGTGCCATCCATATCAGTAGCGATTAATTTTAGCATCGTGTTTCTCCTAAGAACGTAATTTAGCTTCATGGACTAGTTCAAGATCGCGTAAAACTTTTTCGTGAACTGGGTTAACATCTTCATCAGTTAATGTTCTAGTCGGGTCTTGATATTGGAGGTTGATTGCGACTGACTTCATTCCATCGGCAACGCCAACGCCAGTATAAATATCAAAGACTTCGACTGAAGTCAACAGGTCACCGCCAGCTTGATTGATTGTTGTTGTGAGCGCTGCAACTGGTAAATTTTCTGCGACTAGTAACGCAATATCAAAAGCAATTCCTGGGTATTTTGAAACTGGTTGATAGTTGATACCAGTTGACTCAGTTTCAAGTAATGTCGTTAAGTCAAGCTCAAATACAAACGTGTCATTTACATCATAGGCTTTCTTCATGTTCGGGTGCAATTTTCCAACGACACCAACAATTAGACCACCTACTACGACTAAAGCTGTTTGACCAGGATGGAATTCTGGATAGCCTTCTTTTAGTGGCAAGTAATCAGCATGGAATCCGAGTGCTGCGACCAGTGTATCAACCGCTCCTTTTGCCACATAGAAATCAACTGTTTCCGTTTTTTGTTGCCAACGATTGGTTGTAATTTCACCAGTCAAAGCACCTGAAATTACTGTATTCTCATCGAAATCAGCACCATCTTTTCCGTGCGTTTTACCAATTTCATATACTAAAACGTCTTTAATTTGACGGGCTTTGTTATATGCCAAAACTGCTAATAAACTTGGAATCAAAGACTTGCGTAAGTGCGCATGGTCGAGCGAAAGTGGCATTGAAAGACTTACACGTTCATCAGCCATTTCTGGGTATGGCAAGAAATGAGCCAGCTTATCTTCATTGGTTAAAGAATATGTTATGACGTTTTGTAAACCGATTGCCTGTGCTGACTGGTGAAGCCTGCGAATTTGTTGCTGTTGTGGCGACAAACCACCGATTGCATTCATCGCAGGCAGCGTCGCTGGTAGATTATTGAAACCGTAAATACGGGCAATTTCTTCGACAAGGTCATGCTTAAACTGGACATCTAACATTCTAGTATTTGGTGTTACTACTAAAACATCATTTTCTTTAGTATAAGTCAGATTTAATCGAGCAAAAATTTCCATTACATCTGATTCAACAAACGAAGTTCCGAGTTTCGCATTGATTTCTGAAACTGAAATTTCAATTGTAACTGGCAGAGCGGTGAAGTTACCTGCTAAAACGTTCGTTCCTTTCGGATAAGTCGCATCAATTAACGCACTTGCTTCCGCAAGGCGGTCAATATGAAGTCCTTTTTCAAAACGAGCCGACGCATTTGTCCGTAAATTCAAACGTGTTGCCGTTTTGCGGATTTGCTGACGGTCAAAAATCGCCGTCTCAAAAATAATATTCTTAGTATTAGCATCAACACTCGATGATAAACTGCCCATTACACCAGCAATAGCGATAATTGCATCGCCACTCGTAATCAAAATATCACCCGCTTCGAGCTTACGCTCTTGCTGATCAAGCGTGACAACCGTCTCGCCATCTTTTGCTTCGCGTACAGTAATGTTATTCGTTGGTAGCTTATCAGCATCAAAAGCGTGAATTGGAATTCCTGCTTGCAACATAATTTTATTTGTTAAATCAACGATATTACTAATTGGCTTGTTACCCGTAGCCATTAGGCGTCCTTGAGTAACAATATCAGAAGGTGCCACTGTAATATCCTTGACGAATTTTGCCAAGTACGAGCTGCATTTTTCCGTTGCAAGGGTCACAGAGAAATCACTGGCATTGGCGACTATTATATCTGTTTTAGCAAAATCTTTAACTTCACGATTTAAGATGGCTGCGACATCGGTTGCCACCCCATACATTGATAACATATCCATGCGGTTCGGTGTTAATCCAAGTTCGATAATCGTGTCGTCTAAACCGAGGTATGAAATTGCACATTTACCAATCGGCGCATCTTCTGGTAATACCCAAATTCCTTCTGAAATTGCGTCTGGTACTGCACTTGCTGTTATTCCTAATTCTGATGCTGAACAAATCATTCCGTTTGATTCTTGACCACGTAGTTTTGTTTTTTTAATTTTAAAGTCACCTGGAAGTACAGCTCCGTTTATTGCAACTGGTACTTTTTGCCCGGCATCAACATTTTTTGCTCCACAGACGATTTGTACAGTTTCATCGCCTAGGTTGACCTGACAAACAGATAATTTATCTGCATCAGGATGTTGTTGTTTTTCTTCCACATATCCGACAACTATTCCTGTTGCATCGGCTACTTTGCTTACTGATTCTACTTCTACGCCGTGAAGTGAAATTAAGTCTGCTAATTCTTGTGGGTTTAGGTCGTCTACTTTTACATATTGGTTTAACCATTTTAGGGATACTTTCATACTAACACCGTCTTTCGTTTTGGTAAATTATAAATATTTCTTTAAAACTTCATTTTTAAGAAATGGGATTTCATTAAGTACCGTTTGTGCTTTAGCAATTTTTGCTTCGATTTTTTCAATTTCTGAAACAATCTTTTGTTGCTCAGGAAGTGATGGAATCGGTATTTCAAAAGAAGAATACTGCTTTGCATTTATATTGGGCTGGGCTGTACCCGAACGCATAGATAAAACCCAGTTTTGGTAAATGTTGCTTTTGAGAATAAAGTTTAAAAACGACGAACTCAAAATATTTGATTTTACAGGAAATTTTATTAAATAACCAGCATACAAAGCTTTTCCATGCTTATTTTTATATAAAAAGGTCTTTCCTGCTGTTGCACCTGAACGAGCAAACAAGAAGTCTCCTTCTTTTAGAATATATTTCTCTTCCACATTTGTCGCTGTTTTCCAATCATTATTTAGAGAACCATCATCCTTAATATCAGTAATTCTAATATATCTATAATCTTTTTTAGGATTCCCTTCAATTGCTCTTTCATTTGCACCATAAACTGGAGCATCGCAAACAAAACCTAATTGTTGTAACTTGTAATCAGAATAACATTGATTTACCTTTTCCATGATAATCACTTCATACTTTTCAATATCCTCTTTCGCCTTTACTTCTTCCTGCTCCAATACTTCAATTTCTTTAACCATTCTTTCTTGTATTTCTAGCGGTGGTAATGGAATTTTGATGCTTTCAATTTGTGTTGAGCTCACATTCAATTGCGCAATTCCTTTTGATAAGGATAAAACTGCTTCTTCAAAATAATCTGTATTTAAAATATGGAAAACATATTTTTGTAAAACTTGATTGCCTAAAAACTCTACTTTACCCACACGTTGATTCAAGAGTGCTGGCAAATGGTTTGGCTGCACCATCCCTATTCTTCCGGGATTCCCTGTCATTGAAACTAAAATATCATCTTTTTTAAGAATAAAATTTTCAAATTCGGATTCTCTATTCTTAGAGATAAACACTGGATCATTATCCTGCAAAATACCTTTTTGAACATTTTTAATTCTGATTACTCTAATTCCGCTTGTTGTGTATTCTGAACTTTTAAATGCATACCCATTTTGAATTCTAATAATATCATTTAATTCCACTTGCTGAAATTTACTCTCGATTTTTATTTTTTTTTTTACTGTCGTAGAAATATTTTTTGCGAAGTTTGCACGATTGAAAGTTAACATATCAATTAAATCAATGCGTGAGATATTTTCTTTCAAACTTTCATGAATTGGGAAATCTACATCGCCCGAAAAGGCTTTGTAAATATAAGTACTTGCTTTTTCTTCGTTGTCAAATAGTTCTTCATCAAACAATTTTGTACATTCTGTAATTGTTTTTCCACGCTGAATCGGGTGGATACCTTCACTTCCACGACGGTTAGAAAATTCATAGCCTAAAAACTGTTTTTCAGTATTTTTATTACCTGTTTTCACCAGAACGACTTTTTGCCCATGAGCTAAAATATAATAATGTAATTTTTCTTTTTCTAATTCAATCACTTTATCCCAAAATTCTGGATCATTTTTAGATTTAATCTTCTGCTTATATTCCTTGTAAATTTCATGACTTTTCACAGCATCATTTGGTTCTTTTTTTAACATGGTGACATAATCATCAAAGGTAAGATTTTCCCAAACATAATTTACATATTTAGAAACTGGTTGTTCAATTTTTTTAATAGTAACCTCTTGTAATGTTTTAAAGAATTTTTCAATATCAACTTGCAAATTAATACTACAATAATTGTTTCTTCTTCTTAAGAATAAAACTACTGTGTTAGTTCCCGTTGCCATAAAAGTATTGCTACCTAATTCCGTAATTCCAATTACACTAAAATTCTTTAAGATAATTTCACGAGCTTTAGTATAAATACCCTCATTATTTAAAATTGAACTCGGTAAAATAACGCCTGCAACTCCATCATCTTTTAAAAGTTGCGACATTCGTTCGATAAATAAACACTCAATTTCGGAACTACTATCTGTTAGGCTGTCATATAATTCAAAATCGGCTTCTCCATAATAATCTCTTGATGTATTTTTAAATGCAGAAACTGAGTACGGCGGATTTGATACTAAAACGTCAAACTGTTTGTTTTCTTTGGGAAAATTAGAATCTTTGATTGATAATTTCTCTTTATACTCTGGATGACCAAAATTCGCCAATCCGTCACTATGAATGACTTGTGCTAATCCATCGCCATGCAAGTAACAACCAACTTTACCAACTTTTACAAGACGATAGTCTTTTTCAATACCGTAAATATAATTTTCAGCCCAATCGTATGGACAATCCTGTGAGTGTCCAATAAATTTTTGTGTTTCACCAGAAAACTGTTTCCTGTCTTTTGTGTTAATCAGTTTTTGAATTTCATGCATACTTTCTGTTATGAAATGTCCACTGCCTGCTGCATAGTCAATTATATACGGCAAAAAGTTTCCCCGCTTTCTTAATCTTAATTTATCATTTAAGAAATTATCAATTGGTAAGCTTTTAATTATAAACTGAGCAATAGGAACTGGCGTAAAAAATTGACCTGATTCTTGTTTTAATCCAGTTGTTAAAAGTAACTCAAAAAAGTCAGAAAGATATTGTTGCTTTTGGGCATATCTAATTTTGAATTTTTGTAATAATTCAGCAACTTCTTTTACAACTTTTGCATTCTCTTCAAATGATTTTTTATCATAAACTTCTTTAATTGCAAACTCATTGTTTTTTTCAAGACGAAGACGATTTATTTCTTCTTTTAGTTTTCTGGATAAAACATCATCATTATCAAACAATTTTTTGTATTGTGTGTCAAATTCAGATTCTGAAAAATCAGTCACATCTTTTTCAAGAAAAGTCTTCATACCGTTTTTATATAAATCGGCTAAACGCAATTGAAATGTTGTATGAGTATCAACCCCTTCAAGCCATTGAAATTCCAATTCTTCATCAGTACCTTCTTTATCTTTTTCATCATAGATTTTACATAAAAACAGTGTGAAAATCTTATTAAAAGCATTGGATTTGTCAGAAACAACATTATGGCGCAAAATTTCTAAAAATTGGTTGAAAATAAAACTACTATCCGATGGCTTGATTTCAGTTAAATCATTAATCGTTAAAGCTTTACTCTTAAAGTCATAGGGTCTAACCCATTCATCAAATACTCCGTTAGTTTTAGTTAATTTGTTCCATTTATCGTAAAAATCCGCAACACCGCCAGATCGGTAGTCATCTTCAATCTTTACGATTTCGTTCTGGTAAATAATTTCATCACTTTGCAAATCAGAAGCATAAAGCATGATAATATTAGCTTTATTAGTAAATTTAAAGTATGTAAAAAGCTGACCGCCATTTTTTTCCATTTTGGCAAATTCTTTATCAAATTCTAAACCATAAGTTTTACATTCAATAAGTAGGTATTCTGTTTTATCTGAATTAGTTACACAGATATCTAATCTTCCAGATGTTCCATGACCAGCAGGCCATGTTTTTTCTAAAATAAGATTTTCTGGTCGATAACCTTTTTCTAATAGCCGATTGACACATTCTAAAACAACAAGGTTTTCACTTTGAAAGAAATTACTTGATGTATCATTTTCAACATTGATTGCCTGTTCTTTTTTTACACTACTATCAATGTACTCAATTTTCTTTTTATTAAAATCTACTTTTATTGCGTAATCATTATGCTGTGGATATTTTTTGATATAAATATCCTTTTCCCCATCCATTGGAATAAATCCGAGTGCTGAAATCAATTTATTTATATCATTTATCTTCATTCTTGTAAACTCCCATCTAAAATTATTAGAGAATGTTATAACATAAAAGTTTGTAGAACTCTAATATTTTTTCACAAATTGGTTCTATTTAAACTGCGCTAAAAACCGCATGTCATTGGTATAAAAATGACGGATATCTTCCACACCATATTTTAACATTGCAATTCTTTCGACCCCCATACCGAAAGCAAATCCTTGATACTGGTCTGGGTCAAAACCAGACATCTGTAAAACGTTCGGATGCACCATGCCGGCACCGAGAATTTCAATCCAACCGGTTTGCTTACAAACTGAACAACCAGTTCCACCACAAGCAAAACAACTCACATCAACCTCAACCGATGGTTCGGTAAATGGGAAAAATGACGGACGCATGCGGATTTCACGCATCAATCCGAATAAATGTTTTACTAACGCTTGTAAAGTTCCTTTTAAATCAGCCATCGTAATATGCGTATCAATCACGAGTCCTTCGATTTGCATAAACTGGTGTGAATGGGTCGCATCGTCATCATCGCGACGATAAACTTTCCCTGGGCATAAAATTTTAACTGGTCCCGTCCCCTGGGCTGCCTCTAAAGTACGCACCTGAATTGGCGAGGTATGCGTTCGTAATAAATGATTCACATCAATATAAAACGAGTCTTGCATATCGCGTGCTGGATGATCTTGTGGCAAGTTCAGTAACTCGAAATTATAGTGGTCTGATTCAACTTCCGCCCCCTCTGCCACTGTATATCCCATGCCAGCAAAAAATTCTTCGATATCGGAAATAACCGCATTTAAAGGGTGCAACCCGCCTTGAATCGAAATCTTGCTTGGTAAGGTCACATCAATGGTTTCATTAGTAAGTTGTGCATTAACCAAGGCTTTCTCCAACTCATCTTTTTTCGCATTAATCGCGTCCGTAATTGCCGTTTTTGCCTCATTGGAAATCTGCCCCGCCGCCTTGCGCTCATCTGAAGTTAAATCTTTCATATTTTTCATGACCGCTTGAATCGGACCCTTTTTACCGAGATATTTCACTCGCAAATTATTTAAATCATCTAGATTAAGGGCGGTTGCAACCTCAACTATCGCTTGTTCGGTTAGTTGCTTTAATTGTTCTAACATTTCATACACCTGCTTCTTTTTTCATTAAAAAAATTATACCACAATGACCGTCGTTTTGGTAGTAAAAAATACCCCTTTATCAAGGGGTACTTCATTTTAGTACATTATTTTTTAGCAATATTCATGGTTTCGGCAAATGCCGATGTCATTGTTGTAATATTTTGCAATTCAGACGGAATGAATACTGTTGTTGCTTGACCTTCTGCAACTTGTGCTAGTGCTTCAAGCGATTTGATTGTTAATACTTCTTTCGATGGATGCGAAGCATTTAGTAAACGTAAACCTTCAGCCGTTGCTTCCTGAACTTTCAAGATTGCTTCCGCCTCACCCTCTGCTTGACGGATTGCCGCTTCTTTTTCTGCTTCCGCACGTAAGATTCGAGCTTCTTTATCAGCTTCTGCATCTAGAACACGTGACTTTTTCGCTCCTTCTGCCCGTAATACTACCGATGCTTTCTCTGCTTCTGCCTCAAGAATCGTTGCACGACGTTCTCTTTCTGCACGCATTTGCTTTTCCATTGCCTCTTGAATATTATTTGGTGGTACAATGCTTTTCAACTCGACACGACTAACCTTGATCCCCCACGGGTCAGTTGCCTCATCTAATACTGCACGCATTTTTGTATTAATCAAATCACGAGATGTTAACGCTTCATCAAGCTCTAACTCACCAAAAACATTACGCAAAGATGTTGCAGTTAAATTTTCCATTGCTAAATACGGATTTTGGATTCCATAAGTAAACTTGTATGGGTCTGTAACTTGGAAAAAGAGCGCCGTATCTACACCCATCTTAACATTATCTTTAGTAATAACTGCTTGCGGTTTAAAATCTAAAACTTGTTCACGTAAATTTATGACCTGAACAACACGCTCAACAAACGGGATTTTTGCGTGGAATCCTGCTGCCCACGTACGCTTATACTTACCAAAACTTTCAATTACATAAGCTTTCGCTTGCGAAACAATCCGAATACATGTTGCCGCGTAAATGAATAATAAAATAATAATTAAACCTACAACTAAACCTGTACCATGTAACAATGTCATAATAAATTCCTCCTAAGCATTTTATTACTATTCTAAAATGATTGTATTTCCTTCAATTCGCAAAACATTTGGCTCATCGCCTTCTCTATACGACCGTCCAGAATCTGACAAACAGCGCCAAATTTTACCTTGTAGCTTAATTTCACCATAATTTCTGTCAATCACATCTGCAACTATCCTACATGGTAACTCAGTGAGCTCATCAATATTGTTTTTTTTGACCGTCTTATTTTTGAAATTATTAACTGCATACTGTCGTAAGATAATCATTAACAAAACGGAAACAGCAACGAAGATAATCGCTTGAATCAAAACTGGTTCAATGAAAATCGCTGCAATTCCAGCAACAATCGAACCAAACACAAACCAAACCGATACCAGTCCAAACGTCTCGATTTCAATTATTATCAAAATAATCGCCAGCCAAAACCAAATCGCTGTGGCACTACCGAATAAAAAATTTAAAATGTCGCCCATCGGCTAACCTCCTCTCGTATCATAAATCTATTATACTCGATAAATATTAATTCAATGTTAATTTCCCACAATTTTATTAAATTTTTAGTAGTTAAGAGTATAACTAATTAATTCGTTTAGAGTAGTTTTTCTAGTAATAATATTCAGGGTTGAAATTACAGTTTACTTGTATGACTTGGTCATTATACTAAATGATGCAGTCTACCACATACCTAAGCGTACGCTAGGACAAACGGGCAACAACAAGTAGCAAAATCATACGTTCATAATGTGATTTCAAAACGAAATTAGTATAAAACTTTACCCACGAGTGAAGTTAAGTAAAATAGTTGGTTTGAAACATAAAAAACGAATCCTCATTTGAGAACCCGTTTAGTAGTTAACAAATTATTTTACTTCTACAATTTTCATTACATTAGTGTTACCTTCACCGATTGGCAGTCCAGCTGTGATTACTGCAACATCGCCAGCTTGTAAACCTGCGTATTCTTTTGCAACTTTTTCTGCTTGCTCGATTACTTTTTCAGTGTCAATTACATCGTCAACAATTACTGGATGTACTCCCCAATTTAATGCTAATAATGCTGCTGCTTTTGGACATGGAGTCGCAGCAATAATTGGTGCTGGTGGGCGATGCTTAGAAATTGTACGAGCTGTTGCTCCTGATTTTGTTGCAGCTATAACCACTGCAGCATTTAAATCAGCTACTGAATCGACTACTGATAACGCAACTGCACTTGATACATCACGCTCAGAACCTGATAATGCACGAGCCGTCATTTCATCAAAATCAATCTCTCTTTCGACACGACAAGCAATACGAGCCATTGTTTCAACTGCTTCTAATGGGTATTTACCTGCTGCTGATTCACCAGATAACATTACTGCATCAGTCCCATCTAATACTGCGTTAGCAACATCAGATACTTCGGCACGTGTTGGGCGTGGATTTTCTTGCATTGACTCTAACATTTGTGTCGCTGTGATAACGATTTTTCCTGCTGCATTTGACTTCGCAATCATCTCTTTTTGGATTATTGGTACTTCTTCCGCTGGTACTTCAACACCCATATCACCACGAGCAACCATTACACCGTCAGAAGCAGCGATAATTTCATCTAAATTATCAACACCCTCTTGGTTTTCGATTTTTGAAATGATTTTCGTATGGGTATTACCATGCTCAGCGAAAATTGCACGAATCGCTTCAACATCAGATGCACGACGAACAAATGATGCTGCGAGGAAATCTACTTGTTGTTCACAGCCAAACACAATATCAGCACGGTCTTTGGCATCTAAGAATTCCATGTTTAAGTTAACACTTGGTACATTAATTCCACGACGGTCTTTAACGTAAGCATCATTTTTAACTGTACAGATAATATCACCAGCTGCCTTATCAAGTTCTGTGATGTTTAATTCAACATTTCCATCATCAACTAAAATCGTCCCACCAACTTCGATATCATTGATTAAACCTGGATAGTTAACCGAAAATCTTTCAGACGTTCCTAAAACCTCTTCCATTGCAACACGAACCGACTGACCAGCTTTTAAGTTAACACCACCATTTTCAAATAAGTTAGTACGGATTTCTGGACCACGAGTATCTAATAAAATTGCCACGTGAGTTCCTTTTTCTTTGTTGATTTCACGAATTGTATTAAAACGAGCCCCTTGCTCAGCATGATCACCATGCGAGAAGTTACAACGGATAACATTCATCCCTGCGTCAACTAATTTACCCATCATTTCTTTCGATTCCGATTTTGGACCGATTGTACATACCATTTTTGTGTTTTTAAATACTTTATTCATTTTAATTTACTCCTTTATTTTTAATATATTTGTTTACCATTTTAAATTCTGTGAATGATTGCGCTTTAAAGTTTATTATAAAGCTAAAAGCCATGACTATTTCTTCTGTTATTTCGCCTTGGTGTGGTGATAGTAAGGATGTCAGTGTCTAATGAGTAAAACATCGAGGTTCGACTCCATAAATCCGTCCTGTTTCACTTATTAATATTCCAGTTGACTTCTAGCCCAAGCCAATCTGCTGTACCACTGTTACGTAAAATCAGAGAACATATTCCAAGTTGATTCGTGGAGTTTCTATCAAGAAACATTCTGATAAAATTAGTGTTATTCTGGACGCGGTCGCCGACCTTTTCGCAATATCACTGTTGTTATGTTTTCATCTGACTCATTTTCTAATTGAATTCTGGCATTAAAATCTTCACCTATATCAAATAAAGCTAACCAGCCATGAAATAGTGAATACACAACCTCTAATTCATCTCCCAAAAGTTCTGACAACTCGAAAACAGAAGTTGAACTCTGATTCATAAATCTATCTATTGATAGTATTATCGAGGTGGGATTCTCTGATATTCTCACTGAATCTATCCCCTCCCCATTACGCTGCTGCCAAAATGCCAAAAAAACTTCACTGTCTGTAGGATGCTGGTAATACTTCTCATAAGCATAGAGCCATCCAACTGGTTCTGACTCAACATTGCCAAACCATTCATCAAAAGTGATATCAAACATATCTTTCCAATTTACTGGAAATTCACATGCAATCTCAATTTGATTTCCCAAATCATAACCATTTTTATTCTCTTGATAGTATTCGGATTCATAATATCCATGATGGTCATCTGATGTCCCTGAAGATAGATCATTACCACAAGCGATTAAGATTAGTATTAGCAAAGTGATTAGTATCAGCAAAGTATTAAATATAACAATAACTTTTTTTTTGATGTTAGCCATTCTTAATCCACCCTCCTAAATACTCGCCTTGTAAGATATCCAAAAGCCCGCCTTTCAATAATCAAGTTATCACCCTCAAAAGAGTAATGACCTCCTTGATTAGAAGCAAACAAAAACATACCATCCCTAATCGTCCAATTAAACTCAGTTCCATGAGCATTTACAGTTCCGTCATCTCGGATTACAAATGGAAATTCTATATGATTGCTATGCCCAATTTCGTTGAACACTTCGAGTATATCATGGAGGAAATAGCCGTCTGAATTATACTCTGTATAGCTGATCATTTGCCACGAGAAAAGTTAGGACTATGTCCGTTGACGCCTCTTCTAGGATTAAGAAAATACCAGTCTCCACAATACTGAACCCATCGTTCTCTCATAGCTCCAATTGGTAAATTACCTGTATGACCTGGTTGACCCAATCTTGGTTGGATTTAAGAAAAACCATTGACTACCGCAACGTACCCAGCCTTGATGTGGAAAATTATTAACATAAAAGAAATAATGACCGTTTCTAAATCTCCAAACATTATGCCCAATCCTTAATAATGATGGGGGTAAATTATCAGCATCAAGATAATCATCAGTTGGGGGTAAAGCCTCTTCTGACCATATATCTTCAACTACTCCATCTTCTGGATTCCAAAAAATGTCGGTTGGCGGTACTTCCATTGCATATGCTGCTTTTGGTAATAACACACCCATTAACAACAAAACAATCAATGCTGTTAGAAATAATTTATAAATTTTTTTCATTTTCGCATCTTTTCCCTCTTCTCAGAAAACCAAAAAAGAATATATTTTATCACTGTTATTAAGACAATTTCCTTGTTAGTTGATAAACTGACTCATCGAAGTCGCGTGACATTGCCAACGCATCATTTATATCAAAGTGTTGTAGTCGATTTTGAACCATTCCGACACAACGACCGCCATAACCTTGTTGCAGTAGTTCAACGCCATAAGCACCCATACGACTAGCTAGAACTCGATCCATTGCTGAAGGCGAACCTCCACGTTGAATATGTCCAAGTACGGTCGCTCTTGCTTCAACACCAGTCCTAGTTTCAATTTCTTTTGCTAGTACATTTGGATCTTGTAAACGTTCGGCAAGGATAATCACATAATGTTTCTTGCCACGTTGCTTTCCTTCTTCAATCTGCCCGATAAGTTGCTCGAAATCGAAATTTTTTTCTGCAACAATAACATCTTCTGCACCACCAGCAATACTTGCATACATTGATAAATCGCCACAATATCGCCCCATAATTTCGACTACATTACAACGGGCATGCGACGACGAAGTGTCTCTGATTTTATCAATTGCTTCAACGGCTGTGTTTAAGGCGGTATCGAAACCGATGGTAAAATCTGTACTAACAATATCATTGTCAATCGTTCCTGGAATTCCAATACAGTTAATCCCCATTTCTGTTAACCGTTGGGCACCCATATAAGAACCGTCACCACCGATAATAATAACCGCTTCAATCCCAAGTTGTTGTAAGTTAGCAACAGCAATTTTACGGACTTCTAGGTCTTTAAACTCTGGTAATCTGGCTGAACCTAAGAAAGTTCCTCCACGATCAATAATTCCGCCAACATCTTTATGCTCAAGCTTTTTGATGTTACCATTAACCAGACCTGCATAGCCATTATAAATACCGTAAACTTCGATATTTGATCCTAGTGCTGTTCGGACAACCGCTCGAGCTGCTGCATTCATCCCTGGAGCATCACCGCCAGACGTCAAAACACCAATTTTTTTTATCATTTAATTCACCTCACATATTGTGTAAAATGTTTCTCAATGTCAAATTATACCAGTCTTCACTTTGTGATGAAAGGTTTTAAATTCGGAAAACGTTAGGCAATTTGTATTTTTTTGTGATTTCTTAGTTAAAACTTGAATCTAACTATATACAATGGTACAATTAATGTTAATTCAGGTTTAGAATCGCAGGTTATTTGCGCACGATTTGGTCATTATACTAGTAAATGCAACAGTCTGCTACATACCTAACAAACGGACAACGTAGAATGGCGAAATCAGGCGTTAATAATATGATTTTAAAACGGAATTAGTATAAACTATTAAGACAGTTTAAAAAGGGTGAACCTAATGAAAAAGTACTTAACTAAGTCAACAAAGTTAGACGGAGTAAGTTATGATGTACGTGGTCCTGTTCTGGACTTGGCTCAGCAAATGATTGCTAATGGTGAGAAAGTTTTAAAGCTCAATACTGGTAATCCAGCAGAATTTGGATTTCACGCTCCGAACGAAATAATTCGTGATTTAATTATGAATGTTGGTCATTCTGAGGGTTATTCCGATTCAAAAGGGATTTTTTCGGCACGCAAAGCAATCATGCAATATTGTCAGCTCAAAGGATTTCCCAATGTTGATATCCACGACATTTATACTGGTAACGGCGTTAGCGAGCTAATCAAAATGTGTATGCAAGGTTTAGTTAACGGTGGTGATGAGATTTTAGTTCCAATGCCAGATTATCCATTGTGGACTGCCGAAATTACTTTGGCGGGTGGCAAAGCGGTACATTACATTTGCGACGAACAATCCGAATGGTATCCTGATATTGCCGATATTCGTTCTAAGATAACTATCAAAACGAAAGCAATTATTATAATTAACCCTAATAACCCGACCGGAGCGCTCTATCCACGGGAAGTTTTGATGCAGATTGTTGAGGTTGCCCGTGAATTTGGGTTGACCATTTTTAGTGATGAAATCTATGACCGTCTCGTTTTCGATGAATTAGAGCATATCCCGATTGCCACGTTAGCACCAGATTTATTCATTGTAACGCTTAATGGTTTGTCGAAGTCGCACCTTATCGCTGGTTTCCGAATTGGCTGGATGATTTTATCAGGCGATAAACTTTATGCGAAAGATTATATCGAAGGGTTGAATATGCTCGCGAGCATGCGTCTCTGTTCCAATGTTTTGGCACAACAAATCGTCCAAACGGCACTCGGTGGTTATCAGTCGGTTCAAAAATTACTAAAACCAGGCGGACGCATTTACGAGCAACGGGAATTCATCCATAAGGCGATTAATGATATCCCAGGTCTTTCTTGCGTGAAACCGAAAGCAGCATTCTACATTTTTCCAAAAATCAATACTGCAAAGTTCAACATTCTCGACGATGAGAAATTCGTCCTCGACTTCCTTCGAAAACATAAGATTCTTTTCGTTCATGGTCGTGGCTTTAACTGGCATCAACCAGATCATTTCCGGATTGTTTACTTACCACGGATTGAAGATTTGAAACTTACAACTGATAGTTTAGCGTCATTCTTATCGACGTATCAGCAACGGTGAATTAGATGAAGAAAATCCTGATCAAAGCCGTCCGTTGGTATCAACGCAATATCTCCGCCAATACCCCGCCTCGATGTCGCCACTATCCGACTTGTTCTAACTACGCCCTCGAAGCACTGGAAGTCCATGGTGCCGCTGTCGGAACATTATTAACAATTAAACGACTCTTAAAATGTAATCCATGTTTCAAACCAAGCATGGATTTAGTACCAGCAAAACGAAAAAAGCGACTTGAAGATTAATCAAGTTGCTTTTTCAATCCATTCCAGTATTGCTCGAAGCTTTTTTCTGTTTTATTCTCGCTAGCCTCATAATACTGACGTTCTAGTAATTCATCTGGTAAATATTGTTGCTTTACATAATTGTTTTTGTAGTCATGCGGATACTTATATTCCACACCACGCCCGAGTTTTGCCGCCCCCGAGTAATGCGAATCTTTGAGGTGCAGGGGAATATCACCGATATTACCATTTTTTAAATCTGCTAAGGCTTTTTCGACCGCTAAACAAGTGCTATTACTTTTCGGAGCAAGCGCTAGCAACGTTGTTGCCTGCGCCAATGGTAACTTGGCTTCCGGGAACCCGAGTTGCACAGCTGAATCAACACAAGACTTTACAATGACGACGGCTTGCGGATAAGCCAGACCAACGTCCTCTGATGCAACACATAATAATCGGCGACAAATTGAAATTAAATCCCCAGCGTTAATCAGACGGGCTAAATAATGAATCGCCGCATCAGCGTCGCTACCCCGTAGCGACTTATGAAACGCTGATAGCGTGTCATAATGGACATCCCCGAATTTATCATAGGCAAAACCAGCAGTCTGGGTACAGTCCTTCGCAATATCGAGAGTCAAGTTAAATTCGTCTTGCTTAATATTTGGATATAACGCGATTTCTAAGAAATTTAATCCTTTACGCAAATCGCCCCCCGACATATTGGCAATATATTCCAAAGCCGATGTTTCAAAAGTCGCAACATTACCCATAAATTCCTCATTGACATAGTCAAAAGCTCGAACAAGACCCGATAAAATGTCGTCAGGGGTTAATTGTTTGAATTCTAAAATGGTCGACCTGCTTAAAATCGCCCCGAAAATTGTGAAATATGGATTTTCAGTCGTACTGGTAATCAACGTAATTTCACCACTTTCGATGTATTTGAGAACGGTTTGTTGTTGTTTTTTATTGAAATTTTGAATCTCATCGAGATATAACAAAATCCCGTTCGACGCTTCGATCGTGTTGATTTGATCAATAACATCCTTAATATCAGACGTCCGCGCCTCGGTCGCGTTCAACTTAAAAATCTTTTTGTTCGACTGCTTTGCGATGATATTTGCTAACGTCGTTTTGCCCGTTCCCGATGGTCCGTAAAAAATCATATTCGGGATATGACCAACATCCAGTAATTTTCGTAACATACTTTCTTCTGAAATTAAATGTTGCTGACCAACGACTTCGGAAAGCGTCATCGGTCTAACTAAATCTGCTAAAGGTTTCATAGCAAATCACCTTCTTATAATTCGTTTTAGGAAAAAACAATCGCTTATAAAACGATTGTTTTGATTATTTGTCGAATTTTCTACATTTGTGACGAACCTAGCGAAATCAATGTGATACCTAGTGTTTGAATCAGTTGATAGAAGTACATTACAGTCACCTCCCAAAATTAATTGTTTTGATGGTTTATAAAATTTATCTACTCACTGTGATTGCATTACCTAAAGGACACGAGTGTTGATGTATTTCTACAGCTCGATCAAGCACTAGGGAATAGACGTTCCACCACACCCGCCACAAATGTAGCATTGATTTCATGTTTAACGAGATCGGTAATGCTAATGTCATAGCGCTCTGTTAACTCGTTATAGTATTGCAAAATCATTTCGCGGTCATAATTTTCGTAAATTGCACGTCGAATTCTTGTAACAAGGTATAACAACTCGAATTGACTGTCTGCCATGAATAATTTTTCGAGGCGCAAATACCACTCACGAAATTGCGTACGCGAACGCTCTGTGGCTCTTTCACCACAATATTTATCATACAGAAGCCACGAACAAAAATTAGTTGCGAACACAGCTAATAAAGCATCAACATTTTGTGATTGACCAAAATATTTGAACCAATGAAACGCCATATCAGCTAACGTCACGGCTTGTTCAATATTCTCGGCGTAGTCGATGGCAATCACTAAAAATTTTAGTTCGCTATAACTCCATTCAAATTGTTCAATTTCGATAAGCCGTTCCAAAAATGGCTGAACGTGGCGATTGGCAGTTATACGGTCATTCGTTTCGGCATAATGAATTAGGGCATCAATGACCCGAATTGCATCACGTGCAATGATAAAATTTTTATCATCGACTTCTCCCAAGATAATTTCTTCTAATCGCAAAAAATTAATTAGATTATTTCTGACATCAATTAATTTGATTTTGTTATGATTTCCGCCTAACGAGAAAAACTCATCAAGAATTTTAATTAGCTTTGTATTCACTAGAACCCCTCTTCTTTATTCAGCTAATGTCATATTTAATTCAATTAACGTCGATTAATTCGATCAATATGATCAAGCATCATGCCCGTTCCGATTGCCACACAGTGCAGTGGGTTATCAGCTACGAAAACTGGTACGTTTAACTCTTCGGCGAGTAGTCGGTCTAAACCATGGAGTAATGCTCCACCGCCAGTTAAAACGATTCCTTTGTCCATAATGTCAGCTGCCAATTCAGGTGGCGTTTGCTCAAGAACATTCTTCGTTGCATGTAAAATAATTCGTACTGATTCATGTAATGCTTCTTCGATTTCTGTTGATGTAATTGTTACCGTCTTTGGTAACCCCGAAACAAGGTCACGTCCACGCACTTGCATTGTCTCCTCCGGTGAATCCTTAAGATAAACCGTCGCTGCTCCAAATTTGATATCCTCAGCGGTACGCTCACCGATTAACAGTTTATAATTAGTTTTCAAATAGTCAACAACATCTTGGTCAAAACGGTTACCAGCAACTTTAATCGACGCTGACGTTACAATATCTCCAAGCGAAAGAACTGCGATGTCAGTCGTTCCACCGCCAATATCAATAACCATATTTCCAGACGGTTTTGAGATATCCATTCCCGCACCAAGTGCAGCGATTTTTGGCTCTTCCTCGATGATAACCTCACGAGGACCAGTTTTTTCCGCAGCTTCACGAATCGCTTTCTTCTCAACAAGCGTAATATTACTCGGGCAACAAATTAAAATTGTTGGTTTTGATAAAACTCCTTTAACTTTAACAGTGTTAATAAAACTCTTCAACATTAGCTCCGTTGCCTCAATATCTGCGATAACTCCATCGCGCATCGGTTTGATTACCTCAATTTTCCCCGGAGTACGCCCAATCATCTGACGTGCTTCTTCCCCCGCAGCAATCACTTTCCCCGTTTGCGAATTTTTCGCAACAACCGAAGGTTCCTCTAAAACGATTCCTTTCCCTTTTTCATAAATCAAGACGTTCGCCGTCCCTAAATCAATTCCAATATCCTTAGAAAAAAGCACGTTAATTCCTCCAAACCCTATTTCTTTTGCTTTATTATTAACCAAATTTAACACTATCTTACATTCTAACACATTTAAATTAATAATTCTACCATCATTTTACAATTTTCTTTTATTTTTTTACTAGAACGGTCAACAAAAAAAGACTTTCGCCAAGATTCGACAAAAGCCTTTCAGTCTAGTTGAAGTTAATCCAGTTCCGTGGATTTACACCACGATTCCAAGCGAATCCGTCTGGATGTGGATGAACTTCGAAGTGCAAGTGCGGTCCAGTAGAAACACCAGTGTTTCCTTTGGTTCCAATAACTTGACCTTGCGAAACAATCGTCCCTGGACTTACTGGTGGTGCATAGCGTAAATGAGCATATACCGTATCAACACGTTGACCATTAATATTGTGGGAAATAATTACCCACCATCCCATTGACCAATGCCATTCAGCCAATGTAACAACACCTGAAGCAGCAGCTAGAATTGATGAACGTGGTTGTGAAAAAATTTCAACATCAATTCCACCGTGATGACCACCCCAACGCAATCCAAATTCTGAACTCACCCTTGCCCCAGGTAATGGGTGTGCTAAACCTGTGGCATTTGGTGTTTGTGTCACAACCGGCGGCGGTGGTGTTTCTTGTAAAATACGCTCTGTTCTACGAGCCAGCTCTAAGCGATCCTCTTCAGTTTGTCGACTAGCATAAAGCGAATCTAAGCGGTCTTGTAAATAATGGCGACTGTCCCACAGTGCAGCTCGTACTTCTTCAAAAGCTGCGCGTTCTTCTTCCTGTTCTGCTTGTAATTCACGGAAATGAGTCGTCAATTCAGCAAATCGGTCAACACTAGCTTGCAAAGTTTCATATCTAGTATGATTGGTCTCAATTAAATAAGATAATTCTTCCAGCAAATCCGCATCAGTAGCAACCGCACGTTGTGCATGTCTTATTACTAAAACAAAATCATTCAAAGTATCTGCTGTACTTAATTGTGACAACATTGAATTTCGATTATTAAAACGTTGAGTAGCACGCATTCGTTGCGAAATTAGTTGCACTAAATTTTCGATTGCCTCATCAGTTTCCGCAATAACAACTCTGGTTACTTCGATATCATCATAAAGCTCGCGAATTTCATCTTCAATCGCTACAATTTGACGTTCATAAGCTTCGATCTCTTCTGCCAAAGTAGCAATTTTTTCTTCAAATATGTTAATCTGTTCTTGTAAATCAGATAACTCGCCACTCAATTCATGCGCTGCCCCAGTTAAATTGGAAATATTAGTCGCTGCGTGTTGTGCTTGTTCACGGCATTCAGCAAGCGTGCGACACGCATATGCCTGTAAAGTAATTCCTGTTTGTACATTAAACCCCGTAATTAGTATAGTAAAAGCTAATAAAAAGCCTAGTCCTATCTTTTTAAACATGATTAATGCTCCTTTTTTATTGCTTATTTTGTGAAAACATTGAAACAACCCAATCATTATAATAACACATTTTCATTTACATTTCAACAAAAACGACAAAATTTACTGGAAAACGTTCAAAAAAGACCTTATCGAAATCGGAGGCCACTGAAAAAGTGTCGAATTGAAAGATAAGAAAATTGAATGAAGCAAAAAAAGATATTTATTCACTGTAAAAAGTGAGAGAAATATCTTTTTCTATGAT